>VFQN01000175.1_pt1 | contig 133035 bp, 104 predicted proteins | sample 3512371 | NCBI WGS metagenome assembly VFQN01 (sample SAMN10412370, study PRJNA504923) | tailings metagenome | isolation source: Replicate 2 from Balatoc abandoned mine | place: Philippines: Itogon, Benguet | collected 2017-08-28 | reverse complement strand
TCGGCCGGATGAGCAACCCGGCACTCCGTGTGCTGCAGGTGGCGGCGCCGGCGCGTTCAGGCGGACTGGAAACCGTATTGACGCAGTTGTCTTCGTCGCTGCGCCTGAGAGGGCACGAGGTACAGGTCGCATTGGTGCTCACGCCCGGCACCGAAATGGGACACCCCTTGGTTGCCATGCTTGAGCAGGCAGGTGTGCCGGTGCATGCGCTCACCATTGGTGCGCGGCAGTATCTGGCCGAACGGCAGGCGGTGGCGCAGATCGCGGCGGCCATGCACGCCAATGTGGTCCACACGCACGGCTATCGCGCAGACATTCTGCACGGTGGCCCGGCGCAGGCGGCCGGCCGTGCACATGTCATGACACTGCATGGCTTTGTATCCGGCACCTGGCGTGATCGCCTGTACGAGTGGCTCCAACTGCGTGCCGCCGCTCGTGCCAATGCGGTGGTGGCCGTGTCTTCGCCCATTATTGCGCGTCTGCGCGCCAAGGGTGTGCGGCGAGGTGAGCAGGGTCGTGTGGATGGTCGTGTGCATGGTCGTGTGCATCTCGTGCGCAACGCCATTGCGGCGCCGCATTCGCCCCTATCTCGACACGAGGCACGAACGGCGCTCAAGCTGCCGGCCAATGGGCCACTCGTTGGCTGGGTAGGCCGGCTCAGCCACGAGAAGGGCCCCGATCTCTTTCTTGACTCCATGGAGCGCACCTCGCCCCAGGTGCACGCGGCGGTGCTTGGTGAGGGCCCTATGAGTGAAGGCCTGCGCGAACGCGTCCGGTCTGGTGTGCTTGCGGAGCGTGTGCACTTCTGTGGGGGAGTTGCCGGAGCCAGCCGCTATCTCGCGGCCTTCGATGCGCTCGCACTCAGTTCGCGTACGGAAGGCACCCCGATGATTCTGCTCGAGGCCATGATCTGCGATATCCCGATCGTGACGGCCATGGTGGGCGGTATTCCCGATGTGCTGAGCAGCGACGAAGCGTGGTGCTGCCCGCCGGGTGACACGCCCGCCATGGCGGAAGCCATCACGCAGGTGGTGCTGCGACCGGAAGAGGCCATGGAGAAGGCCAAGCGGGCCGCTGTACGGGTGCAGCGTGACTTCTCGCTCGACCATTGGCTGACTACACACGAAGAGGTCTATCGCGACGCCGTGCAGGTGAAACGCTGATCGGGACTACTGGCGCTGTTGCACTCCGGGCAGCAGGGCCAGATAGTGCTGGTTCATGTCCGCCGTGATCACGTCCCAGTCGTAACGCGATTGGGCAAGTTGGCGACCCGCGGCCGCCAATTGTTGCCGCGCATCAGGCTGGGTGAGTACGTCCACCACGGCATCGGCAAATGCGTCCGGTGTATCGCGAATGAGGATGTCCTGGCCATCGTGGCCGTCGAGCCCCTCGCACCCAATGGACGTGGACACAATGGCCCGCTGCATTGACCAGGCGTAGAGAATTTTGAGTCGCGTGCCGCCACCCACACGCAGGGGCACCACAAAACACCCGGCCCTCTCTACCCAGGGTTCTATGCGGTCCACATATCCGGTGAGCGTGATGTCGTGCGTGGCGGCGTAGTGTGCACGGTCGGCCGCTGATGCCTGACCCACCCAGGTCACGGGAACGCCGGGCAACCGGGAACGAATGCGTGGCAGAATTTCAGCCGCGAAATACTCCAGGGCATCACGATTGGGAAACCAACTGGCGCCACCAACGAACACGATGCCCGACTCCGCGTCAGGCAGTGGCGCGACTTCCGTGGTGTCCACACCATTGGGAATGGTGAGGAAGGCCGCCCTGCTGACCAACTGCCGAAGGAGCTGCTGGTCGGGGTCGGAAACCGCCACATTGAGCGCCACCTGCGGCAGGTAGCGTCGCTCTTCCTCCATGGTGAGGCGGGCCTGCAAGCCAAAGTACCAGCGCCTGAACCCCGTGGCGGACTGCGCGCGCCGCGCGAGCAGGGCCGACTCGACGTTGTGATGCACACAGACCACCGGCAGGCCGCGCGGAATGGCCGGCAGGTATCCCGACAGATCAAGGCTGTCCATGTGCACGATGTCTGGTTGGAACGACTCGATGGCTTGCTGCAGATCGCGGCGAAAGAGGGCCGATTCGTAGGCAAACACCGTGAACACACGCTGCTGGATCACGCTGCGCGCGTGATCGATCAGGAGGCGGAGCCTTGAGGTCTCCTGTGGAATGGCGTAGGCGGAGATGGTCGCGTACTTGCCAAGGGCCCGTACCGCATCGTCAACCTGCGCTGGTGTCTGGTGCGCCGCCTTTCGATAGAAGCAGAGCGCCCGCACCTCAAAATCCTGCGACAGACGCTTCAGGATGTTGAACGTGCGAATCTTGACGCCTTCATCACCCGGATAGGGCAGGCACTGGCACAGGAACAGCAGGCGGGGCTTGGACACGCGGCGAGATGATAAGGGTCAGGGCATCCAGCGCGCGCGCCAGCTCTCGAACATCAGCGATGTCCACACCGAGGCCGCGTAGCCATCGTGTCCATCTCGGAACGCGGTCCAGGTTTCACGCACCGCGGTTCCATTCAGCGGTGAGCCTTCCAGAGCGCTCACCGCAAACAGTTCCTCGGCCCATGGGCGCAATGGCCCGCGCAACCAGTTCACGAGCGGTACCGAAAAGCCGGTCTTCGGGCGTTCAATCAATTCGCGCGGCACCATGCTGTACAGCAGGTGACGGAGTGGGGCCTTGGATTGCCCATCGGCCAGCAGACTGCTGGCCGGGAATCGCCAGGAGTGTTCGATCACCCGGTGATCGAGCAGTGGCACGCGGGCCTCGAGGCTGGCAGCCATGCTGGCGCGGTCCACCTTGGTCATCTGGTTGTCCGGCAGATACGACAGCTGGTCGGCCAGCAGCATGCGGTCCAGCAGCGTTGCCGATCCCTTCTGCGCAAACGCCTGTAAAATGGCCTCGGGCATGGGCGTGTTGCGCATGCCCGATACCCGCTCGGTTTCTACCAGCAGGCGATAGCGCGTGTCATCACCCGCCGCAGACATCAACCGCCCCAGCTTGCGCAGCTTATCCACCACCAGGCGCTCGCGAGGTACGCCGATGGGGAGCGCCGAGGCTGCCTGGTACGCCGCGTTGAGCAATCCGGCGGGCAGCCCACGCAGCAGGGCACCACCGCCAGTGCGCAGCGCCGATGGAACGCGGTCCAGACGCGGAAAGAGCTGCGCCCCGTAGCGGTAGCGATTATAGCCGGCAAAGAGCTCGTCGCCACCATCGCCAGTGAGGACCACCGTGACATGCCGCCTGGCCGCACGACATACCAGCAGGGAGGGCAATTGCGAGGAGTCGGCAAACGGTTCGTCGTACGACTCCACCAGACTCTTCACTTCGTTCAGCGCCTCGGCGCCTCGCAATGGAATGGTCTGGTGATCGGTCTTGAGGTGCCGCGCCACGGCTTCTGCGTGCGCCGACTCGTCGTGCTCGTCGCTGTCAAAGGCTATGGTAAACGTGCGCACCGCGCTCCGGCTCACGCGCGTCATGAGTCCCACGACGAGCGACGAGTCGATACCTCCCGAAAGGAAGGCGCCCAGCGGCACGTCTGATTCCAGATGCTCCTCGGTCACGCGCAGCAACAACGACTCGAGTGTGCGCTGAGCCTCGGTGTCGGGCAGCGCCTGCCCACCAAGGCGACCCGCCTGCGCCACATCGCGAAGCTGCCAATAGGGCTCGGGATCGGGCAGTGGCGCACCCGGATTGCGAATGGTCAGCAGACTGCCCGGCGGCAGTTTGCGCACCTCGTTGAATACCGTGGCCGGACCAGGCACGTACAGCAGGGCCGAATACGAGGCAATCGCGGCCTGATTGAGCGTGCCGCGAAAACCCGGCGCGGCCATGATGCTCTTGAGTTCCGAGCCGTAAGCCACCAGGCCATTCTGCTGCGCCACATGCACCGGCTTGATGCCAATGCGATCGCGCACCAGCGTCAGTGCGCGTTCCTGCGTGTCCCAGATGGCCACAGCAAACATGCCGGCAGCGCGCGAAAACGTTTCGCGAATGCCCCACACCTCAAGGCCGGCACACAGCACTTCGGTGTCCGAGCGGCCGCGGAACTGTACACCAACTGCCTGCAAGTCACGGCGCAGCGCGTGGTGATTGTAGATCTCGCCGTTGAAGGTCAGCCAGTATCGACCGGCCGGACTCTGCATGGGCTGATGGCCAAGCGGTGTCAGGTCGATGATGGCCAGACGGCGAAAGCCCAGCCCCACGCCGGCCTCGTGATCAATGAACGCACCATCGTCGTCCGGGCCGCGATGCACAATGCAAGACGTCATGGCGTGCAGGGCCGTCTGCGCCCCGTCCGCCGTCATGCCGCCTGCTCTCCAGAACCCCGCTATGCCGCACATGTGCAGCGAAAGAGAAATGCCAAGTGACTGATCACGTGTGGTTACTGGCCGCCGCCTCGGCGCGACGAGCCTGATAATCCCGCTGCTGATCCTCCCCCACCGTCCCCACGCCGAAGTACCGACTCTCCGGACGCCAGAAGTACCAGCCGCTCACCGCGGCCGCGGGGGTCATCGCAAAGCTCTCCGTTAGACGAATGCCGGCGCGTTCCGGCACATCCAGAAGGCGGAACAACGTGCCCTTTTCGCTATGATCCGGGCAGGCCGGATACCCTGGCGCCGGCCGTATACCCTGAAAGCGCTCCTTGATGAGCCCCTCGTTGTCCAGCGCCTCACCCGACGCATAGCCCCAGAATTCCGTACGCACGCGCTGGTGCAGCCGCTCGGCAAAGGCCTCGGCCAGTCGATCGGCCAGGGCCTGCACGAGAATGGCGCTGTAGTCGTCATGCGCCGCACGGTACTCGGCCGCCAGCGCCTCCACGCCATGACCCGTGGTTACGGCAAACGCGCCCACGTAGTCCGTCACCCCGCTGCCAACTGGCGCCACATAGTCGGCCAGACAGGAGTTGGGGCGGCCATCGCCCTTCTTGTCGAGCTGCTGACGCAGCATATGCAGCGTGGCCACGCGCTCCGTTGCCGACTCGTCGGCCCAGAGCACGATGTCATCGCCAGTGGCGTTGGCCGGCCAGAAGCCAAAGGCCGCCCGTGCTTCAATGCGGCCCTCGCTCACCAGCTTGTGCAGCATGGCCTGGGCATCGGCATAAAGCGTACGCGCCGACTCCCCCACCACCGGATCCTGCAGAATGGCCGGGTAATGTCCCGCCAGCTCCCAGGTCTGGAAGAAGGGTGTCCAGTCGATGTATGGCACGAGATCGTCCAGCGGATAGGGCGCCAGCGTGCGAGCGCCGGTGAAGCTGGGGGCCGGCACCGGTACGCTCAGGTCAATGCGTACCGGGTTGGCCCGCGCCGCCTCAATGGAGATGAGACGCTCGCTGTTTCCACGTGCTTCGCGCGCCTCGCGAATGCCCGCGTATTCGCGCCGCAGGTCGGCCACAAAGCCATCGCGTCGCTCGTCACTCAGCAACTGACTGGTCACGCCCACCGCGCGCGAGGCATCGAGCACGTGCACCACCGGGCCGCTATACACAGGCTCGATCTTGAGCGCCGTGTGCACCTTGCTGGTGGTGGCCCCACCAATGAGCAGTGGCAGCTCAAAGCCTTGTCGCTGCATCTCGCTGGCCACGAAGGTCATCTCCTCGAGGCTCGGCGTGATGAGTCCCGAGAGACCAATGGCGTCCACGTTGTGCTCGCGCGCCATGTCGAGAATGTTGGCGCAGCTCTGCATGACACCCAGGTCAATCACTTCGTAGCCGTTGCACTGCAGCACCACGCCCACGATGTTCTTGCCGATGTCGTGCACATCGCCCTTGACCGTGGCCATGAGCACACGCCCGGCTGGCTTGCTGGTGGCGGTCTTGCGCGCCTCGATGAACGGAATGAGATGCGCCACGGCCTTCTTCATGACACGCGCGCTCTTCACCACCTGCGGCAGGAACAGTTTGCCCGCACCAAACAGGTCACCCACCACGTTCATGCCCTGCATGAGTGGGCCTTCAATGACCTCAATGGGATGGTCGACTTGCTGCCGAGCCTCTTCGGTGTCTTCCACCACCCAGGCATCGATGCCATGCACGAGCGCGTGGGCCAGGCGTTCGTTCACCGGCAGTGCACGCCATGCCGCATCCTCCACCACCTTGGCCGTGCGTCCCTTCACCTGCTCGGCCACTTCCATGAGCCGCTCGGTGGCATCGGGCCGGCGGTTGAGCACGAGGTCTTCCACCCGCTCGCGCAGGTCGGCCGGAATGTCCTCGTAGGGCACGAGCTGCCCGGCATTCACGATGCCCATATCCATGCCGGCGGCAATGGCATGGTAGAGGAACACAGCGTGAATGGCCTCGCGCAGCGGATTGTTGCCGCGGAAGGCAAAGCTCACGTTGCTCACCCCACCACTGACCCGCGCACCGGGCAGTGAGGCCTTGATGCGCCGGGTGGCCTCGAAGTAGGCCACCGCATAGTCGGCGTGCTCCTCGATGCCCGTGCCAATGGCAAAGATGTTGGGATCGAAGATGATGTCCTGCGCCGGCACCCCCGCCTGCTCGGTGAGTAGGCGGTAGGCGCGCGTGCAGATGGCCACCTTGCGCTCCACCGTGTCGGCCTGGCCTTCCTCGTCAAAGGCCATGACAATGACGGCGGCCCCGTACTGCCGCACCAGACGTGCCTGCCGCAGAAACTCCGCTTCGCCTTCTTTCAGCGAGATGGAGTTCACAATGCCCTTGCCCTGCAGGCACTGCAGGCCCGACTCGATCACACTCCACTTGCTCGAGTCCACCATGATGGGCACACGCGCAATGTCGGGCTCACTGGCCACCAGGTTCAAGAAGGTGACCATGGCGTGTTGGGCATCCAGCAGACCCTCGTCCATGTTCACGTCAATGACCTGCGCGCCGCTGTCCACCTGCTGCCGTGCCACGGCCAGGGCTTCGCTGTAGTTGCCCTCGAGAATGAGCTTGGCAAAGCGCGCCGACCCGGTGACGTTGGTGCGCTCACCCACATTCACGAAGTTCGTGGTGGGGCCCACCACAAAGGGCTCGAGGCCGCTCAGCCTGAGCCGCGGCTCCGGCGTGACCAGGGCGCGTGGTGCGACGCCCTGCACGGCCGCGGCAATGGCGGCAATGTGCTCGGGCGTGGTGCCGCAGCAGCCGCCCACCATGTTCACGAGGCCGCTCCGTGCCCACTCGCCGATCTGCTCGGCCATGCGCTCGGGCGACTCGTCGTAGCCGCCCAGGGCGTTGGGCAGTCCCGCGTTGGGGTGCGCGCTCACGTGGCAGTCGGCAATGCGCGCGAGCTCCTGCACATACTGGCGCAGCTGATCAGCGCCGAGCGCGCAGTTGAGGCCAATGCTCAGGGGTTTGACGTGCGACACCGAATACCAGAAGGCCTCGGCGGTCTGCCCCGACAGCGTGCGCCCCGAGGCATCGGTAATGGTGCCGGAGATCATGACCGGCAGCGACAATCCCGTGCGTTCGGCATACTGCGCAATGGCAAACAGCGCGGCCTTGGCGTTCAGCGTGTCGAAGATGGTCTCCACCATCAGCAGGTCGGCGCCGCCATCCACCAGTCCGCGAATGGCCTCGCTGTAGGCCTCCACCAGGGCCGCCCAGGTCACGTTGCGGGCGCCCGGGTTCTCCACCTCGGGGGAGATGGACGCCGTGCGGTTGGTGGGGCCCAGCACACCGGCCACGAAACGCGGGCGGCCAGGCGTGTCGAACTCGTCGGCCACCTGCCGGGCGAGGGCGGCGCCGGCCACGTTCAGCTCGTAGGCCAGGGCCTCCATGCCATAGTCGGCCATGGACACCGCATTGGCATTGAAGGTGTTGGTTTCGAGGATGTCGGCGCCGGCGGCCAGATACTGCCGGTGCACATCGGCCACCAGTGCCGGTTGCGTGAGTACGAGCAGATCGTTGTTGCCCTTGAGGTCCGTCGGCCAGTCGGCAAAACGGCCCGTGCCCCGGTAGTCGGCCTCGGTGAGGCGATGACGCTGGAGCATGGTGCCCATGGCGCCGTCAATCACGAGGATGCGGGACGACAACTCGCCGCGAAGCGCGTCCTGTCGAAGCGGACTGTTCATTCGCCTTGTTGATCCTGATGGCTGTGTAGCTGGTCTCCAGGTGCTCCGGGGCGGAGACCTGTTCTTCTCTGGTGAATGGCTGCCATATCCACGACCTGTACACAAAAGCTAGGCGGTAGAAGCGGGTTTAGGGTACTGATTGGAGCCAATTGGTTCTCTGAAGAAGGGAGCGCCCAGCAAAGCCCCGAGGGAAGGGAATCGAAACTCATTGACCATAATCTGACCTCTTTCGTCCTTCTTCAGTTGGGACCGATGCCAGCAGGTCAGTCTCAACCATTTAACCTGGTCTTCGCTACACCACTCCTATTCCGGCAGGAACATCGGGCTGCAAGCATATTTCAGTACAGCGTTCACGCAGCAGCAAAAGGGATTGTGTGGTTTCAACGCCACCTGGCTACTCCCGAGTATTTCTTCACATACAGTACTCCCTCCTTCCCCGACCGTCTGTGATATCCCAGCTCAAGCGAATCGCCGCACGATTCTCCCCGAAGGTTCAGTCGACGCTAAAGCGAGTCCATTACGCACGTCAGATTCGGAGCGGTGAGTTTCGCGCGGACGAACCAGAGGCAAGAATTCTCCATGAATTCGTAAAACCTGGCGACTGGGCCATTGACGTCGGCGCAAATATCGGTCACTACACCGTAGCACTTGCAGGTCTGGTTGGTGCGCAAGGCCGGGTTATCGCGTTTGAGCCAATCCTTTCGACTTTTGCCCTACTGGCTCACAATGTCGATCTCATACGTAGCGGCAATGTGTCGCTCGTCAACGCGGCGGCGAGCGAGAGCTTCTCGGTACTGGGCATGACGGTACCTACCATAGCCGAGACTGGTCTAGACAACCCCTACATGGCTCAAATCTCTGAGGGTGGAGGGCTTAAGGTCATCGGCCTCAGAATAGACGCTCTGGAAATTCAAGGGCCCGTACGTTTCGTAAAGATCGATGCCGAAGGACACGAGCTGAGTGTATTGCAGGGTATGCGAGGCCTCTTGGAACGGAACAGGCCCGTTCTCATTGTGGAAGGGGGGGACAGTGGTGTGGAAATGTTCTTGAGGGACTTGGGCTACCGCTTCACGGTGTTGCCGGGGTCATGGAACCGGATCTATCGTTTCGAGAAAACTACTGAGACAGTATAGCTCCTATCTGCCCACTAGCTTTCTGGTCTATCCAAAGTTCGCTTGATTTCTCCTCGGATGCTTGACGAGGAAGAGCCAAGAACGGTCCTGACCTGTCAGAAAAAACGCCAGTCCTCAAATCGACGGGCCCATCTCAGCATACCAACGTGGTGGAAGCATCGGTGAACCTGTCAGCGAAGTCCGCAGTGAGAGAGTCGCTAGTGTCGCGACTTCTTGATCCGTTCGAAGTGGTGGTATTCGACGGGGCCATGGGCACCATGCTCTACAACCGCGGGGTGTTCATCAACCAGTGCTACGATGAACTCGTGCTGCGCAGCCCCGATCTCGTGCGTGCGGTGCACGCGGAGTACGTAGAGGCGGGTGCGGAGGTGGTGGAAACCAACACCTTCGGCGCCAATCGTCTCAAGCTGGCGCAGTACGGGCTGGACACGCAGGTCACGCAAATCAACCGCAAGGCGGCGGAGCTGGCGCGCGAGGCGGCCGGGGAGCATCGCCTCGTGGCCGGGGCGGTGGGGCCGCTGGGTGTGCGTCTCGAGCCCTATGGCCCCACCAGCCGTGAAGAGGCGCGCGGCATTTTTGCCGAGCAGATGCGCGCCCTGCTGGAGGGGGGCGCCGACTGCTTTGTGCTGGAGACCTTTGGCGACCTGGAGGAGCTCCAGCAGGCCATCATGGCGGCGCGTGAGGTGCAGGCCAGTGTGCCCATCATCGCCCAGGCCACCATTGGTCCGGACCTGCGCACGGCTTATGGCGCCACCCCCGAGGATGTAGCGCGGGTGCTGGAGCGCTGGGGCGTGGATATCATCGGGCTCAATTGCTCGGTGGGGCCGCAGACCATTCTCGAGGCCATCGAACGCATGGCGGTGGTGACCGATTGCAAGCTGTCGGCCCAGCCGAACGCCGGCATGCCGCGTGACGTGGGCGGACGCAGCATGTACATGGCCAGCCCCGAGTACATGGCCACGTATGCGCGGCACCTGGTGCAGGCCGGCGCCAAGGTGGTGGGTGGCTGCTGCGGCACCACGCCCGAGCACATCAAGGCCATGGTGGAGGGCATTCGACCTCTGGCGCCACGTACGCGCGTGAGCGTGGGCACCACGCGAGAAATGCTGGCGTCAGGTCAGGGGGCGCCGGGGCGTGAGCCCGTGCCACTGGCCGAGCGCTCGCGATTGGGGGCCAAGCTGGCGGCGGGGGCGTTCGTAACCAGCGTGGAGATCGTGCCACCGCGTGGTATTGACACAGCCAAGCTGGAACAGGACGCGGCCATGCTGGCCGCGGCGGGCGTGGATGCCATCAACGTGCCCGATGGCCCACGCGCGCAGAGCCGCATGGGGGCCATTGCCACCAGTCTCATCATCGAGCGACACGGCATTGAAGCCGTGACGCACTATGCCTGCCGCGATCGCAACCTGCTGGGCATGCTGAGTGACCTGCTGGGTGCGGGGGCGCTCGGGTTGCGCAACATGCTGCTCATTACCGGCGATCCGCCCAAAATGGGCCCCTATCCCGATGCGACGGCGGTGTTCGACATCGATGCCATTGGCCTCACCAACCTGGTGGCCAAGCTCAATCGTGGCCTCGACCCCGGTCGCAACCCCATTGGGGAGCCGACGCGCTTTGTCATTGGGGTGGGCGTGAATCCGGTGGCGATCGACCCGGACCATGAGCTGCGACGTTTTCACTGGAAGGTGGAGGCGGGGGCCGAGTATGCCATTACGCAACCGGTGTTCGACCCGGCGCAGCTAGAGGCCTTTGTTGCGAGCATAGACGATGTGCGCATTCCCATCATTGCCGGCATCTGGCCACTGGTGAGTGCACGCAACGCGGAGTTCCTGGCCAACGAGGTACCGGGAGTCACGGTGCCGCAGGAGGTATTGGACCGTATGCGCAGGGCGAACGAAAAGAGCAAGGAACATGCAGTGGCCGAGGGCATTGCCATTGCACGCGAAGCCTTGGAGCGGGTTCGTGGTGGGGTGCAAGGTGTGCAGGTGAGCGCACCGTTCGGCAAGGCGGAGTTGGCGCTGCAGGTGTTTGGCTGATGGGTGCCCACCCAACGGCTCCCGGCCTTTCCCTGCGCAGCACCGCAGCGGCGCTTGGCGTTACCAGCCTAGTGTGGTTCGCGCTCAATGTAGACTTCCTCATGCGTGGTGATGCCACCACGTATGCCAACTACGCCTTGTTGGGCAAGTTCGACGATATCACGCTGCACAACGGCTACTACTTCGTGCTGTACGCCCTGCAGCATTGGCTGGCCGCGCCGCTCGGTATTCCCGTGCACGAGACCATGGCCTGGCTGAATGTGCTGTGCGGTGCGGTGTCGACTGTACTGGTTCTGCTTTTCACCGAAGCGCTGGTCGGTGATCGGCGACTGGGTGTGCTGGCCGCGCTGCTCTTCGTGTTGTCAGGGCGTGTGCTCATGAATGCCACCAGCAGTGAGATCTACATGCTGCAGACGGTGTGCGTACTGGCCGCCATGCTGGCATACGTGAAGGACCGGTTTGTATTGGCCGGTATCGCTGCCGGCTGCTCACTGCTCGTTTCACCGCTCAGTGCGTTCGCCTTCCTCTTCTTCCCCGTGTGGGAAGTCACGCGCGGTGAGAAAGTCCGCTGGAAGGCGTTCGCGCTGTTCGTGGCAGCGGGTACGGTCGTGTACCTGCCCTATCTCATCACGTGCTGGCGTGAACTGTTCTGGGGCCGCCGGGGGCTATTGGTCGTGCGTGAGGCGGCCAAGCTCGACCTGCCGCTGCTGGCCGTGAACATCTTCAAGTATCAGCTAAAGCACTACACCCTGCTCTGGGTGCTCCTGCCGCCGGCGTTGCTGCATGCATCGCGGCTCAGGCGTGTACTATGGCTGACGATGGTAGTTGCTGTTCCACATGCGTACATCGTGGCAAAATTGACCGGGGAAGACCACACCTTCTTACTTAACGTAGACCCTTTCATCGTGCTCTGGATGGCTATCGGGATGGGCGCGTTGCTACAGAGAAGATCGTGGTGGATCGCACTGTTACCTCTGGCGGCGCATCTGCTGCTGTACATCAAAGCCGGCATGCTGTTCTCGGGTGAGCACAACAAGAACTACGCTGCCGAGATGCGGGGCATTGCGGAACAGTACATCAAGGGGAAGCCGGCCGTTTTGATCTCCGACTGGGATGTCGGCATCGCCATGGCGCATTTCGGGAGTGACTCCATTGTCAGCACTCCTGAGGAGGATCCTGTCTATCGGCAGATGTACGACTTTACCGATGACGAGAAAGTCCGCCCCAGCCTCGATGGAGTAGTCATCTACCTGATGGATGCGTGGTCGCCCTCCCCCATCAACCGTTTGTTGCGCAGTAAGACCGCTTTGCAGCAGCAGCGCGCAACTATGTCCATTAAGGTGCGGGCAGAGAGGAGGCTCGACCTTGTGTGCACCGAGTTGGCGCGGGGCACTCACATGCTGTACCGCTGTGAGCGGCGAGCAGCGGCCAACGCGGCCTGATCTGTCATGTCCGCGTCTGCGCAAACTCAGAAAGCGCCAGCGCTCACGTCGTTGACTTCGTGGGGTCGTACGCGCCACGCCCAGTCCATGGTGCATCTGGCAGACAGTGTGGATGCGGTCCGAACTGTAGTTGCGTCGCCGGCGTCGAATGGCATCGTAGCCCGCGGTCTGGCACGCAGTTACGGCGACTGCTGCATGGTCAGTGGAGGGCGGGTGCTCGACATGACAGGGCTTTCGCGCATTCACGATATCGATGTGGAGACCGGCGCGGTGACCTGCGAGGCTGGCGTCTCCCTGCGGCAGTTGTCGGCAGTACTGGAGCCGCTCGGCCTGGCGCTGCCCATCTATCCCGGCACCGGGTTTGTCACCGTTGGCGGCTCCATTGCCAATGATGTGCACGGCAAGGAGCAGCATGTTGCCGGGACCTTCGGCCATCACGTGGAATGGCTCGACCTGATTGCTGCCAACGGTCAGTTGTTGCGAGTCTCGGCAGACAGTCACCCTGCACTCTTTCGTGCCACCGTTGGTGGGTTGGGGCTAACGGGCGTGATCGTGACCGCGCGGCTACGTGTCCAAACTTTGGTTGGCACCTCGCTGGAAGTTCGGGAGTATCGCACACGAGATCTTGACGCCACCGCGCAGATGCTCGAGGCCAACGCGTCATCGGTGCCCAGCATGGTGGCCTGGCTGGACCTCATGTCGCGCTCGGCAGGACGCGGCGTGGTGGAGCTGGCGCAATCGGTGCCGGGGCCTCTGGAGGCTGCGCCACCACGGCGTGAGGCTTCACTCCCCGATGTATTCCCCGAGTTTGCCATCAATCGCTTGAGCATGTCGGCCTTCAATGCGCTGTACTACCACCGCATTCCCGTACAGGGGCGCAGCCGTGTGCTGCACCGGAGGCGCGCGTTGTTTCCGCTTGACGCCTTGGGCGAATGGCATCGGGCCTACGGCCGACGTGGGCTCTTCCAATTTCAGTGCTGCATGCCGACCGCCGTGGCCGTACCGGTTTTCGAGCGCATCCGCAGTGAGTTGCGTCGTGCCGGTATCGGCTCCACCTTGGCCGTCATGAAGTGGGTGGGACAGGCCGGTCCCGGCTATCTCTCCTTTACGCGTCCCGGCTTCTCACTGGCGCTCGACTTTGCCGGAACCAAGGAAGCCGAGTCGCTCATCACTCGATTGTACGACATCGTGCTGCAGGAGAACGGAACAGTGTATCTCGCCAAGGATGCCTGCCTGAATGCCTCGCAGTTTCACAGCATGTACAGCGAAGCGCCCGCGTTTGCCGCGGTGCTTGCCGACATCGACCCGCTGCAACACTTCCAATCGGATATGTCGCGGCGTCTCGCTGTGCGCACGATATGAACCACCGGTCGGGTGACCTCGTGTCCCACGGCGCCGCGGCAAACGCGGTGCCACTCGTCGTTGATCTCGATGGCACGCTGGTGCTGGCTGACACCTTGCACGAGTCGCTGTGGCGAGCCCTGCGCCTGCGTCCCGTCTTGGTCGGGCAACTGCCTGGGTTATTGCTCTCGGGCAAAGCCACATTCAAGTCTGTTATCGCGAATCAGGCGGCGCTCGATGTGTCCACGCTTCCGTATCATGAGCCCCTGATAGAACGCCTGCGGACCGAGGCCGCGAATCGCCCGGTCATTCTTTGCACAGGCGCCGATGAGCAGGTGGCGCGTGCCGTTGCGGACCACCTTGGTGTCTTCAGCGACGTCATGGCATCGGATGGTCAGCGGAATCTCACAGGTAGCGACAAGGCGTCTGCGCTGGTCGCACGCTATGGCGAAGCCGGGTTTGACTATGTCGGCAACGACGTGGTGGACCTACATGTGTTCTCGAAAGCGCGTCGCGCGTGGATTGTGAATCCCAGTCCGGCGCTGAGGCGACGAGTTGCCGAGGTGGGAAATGCCGAGGAAGTCCACGAAGTCTCGGCGTCGGTGCCTCGTGCCTTGTGGCGGGCCATGCGTCCGCATCAGTGGCTCAAGAACGTCCTGGTGTTTGTGCCGTTGCTGACGGCAACGGACATTGATCACGTGCAGGGGGCGCTGACGGCGCTGCTGGCCTTTCTGGCCTTCTCCCTCGTTGCTTCGGGCGTGTACCTGGCGAACGACCTGCTGGATCTGGATGCCGACCGGCGTCACCCGCGCAAACGCATGCGACCGATTGCGGCGGGTCACTTGCCGCTTCCGCTGGCGGTGCTCGCGTCGGTGGGATTGTTCTGTACGGGCTTTGCTTCGGCGTGGGCCATTTCCACGCTGTTCGGCGTCGCGCTCGGCGTCTATGTGCTGGTGACCCTGGCGTACATGCTGCGGCTCAAACGCGTGCCCATTCTTGACTCCATCGTGCTCGCGTCGCTCTACACGCTGCGCATCATTGGTGGCGCCGCGGCCATTGCCGTGGTGCCGTCATTCTGGCTACTCGCGTTTTCAGTGTTCTTCTTCATGAGCCTCGCGCTGGGCAAACGATTCTCCGAGTTGGTGGAGCTCGAGGGGCGGGGCGGCGTGTCGGCCATTCCGGGTCGGGAGTACCGCCCTGAGGATCTCCAGACCCTGCTGGCCCAGGGCAATGCCACCGGCTTCGCGGCGGTGGTGGTCATGGCGCTTTACATACACAGTGGGCTCGAACCAGGGCAGTACCGTTTTCCTGAATTGCTGTGGCTCATTTGTTTGGTACTGCTCTATTGGGTCAGCAAGTTCTGGCTGAACGCGCAGCGGCGCGAAATCATCGGGGATCCAGTCATCTGGGCGGCAACCAATCGGGTCAGCCGTGGGCTCGCAGTTCTGGCTATTCTCCTGCTGGTGGCGGCACGCTGGTTTCCACTTGCCTGAGCGCAGATTCTCGAGGGCCTCTGCACAACATTTCGCCGGCGAGCATGTAGACCCCCTGCGGCAGTCGTCGCATCCACTCGTCGGACCGTTCGGTCCTATGTTGGTGATCGCAAATCACCAATAGAGGTATTGCTGAGGGAATCTTCATACAAAATAAGGGTTTGTGTTGCCGCAGCAGTCTGGCCGGCTTCTTGCTCCCAGTGTGACACTGAGCCCCATCACTGCGTCTTGACGGTAACCCCGGAATACGCCACTCTCCGGTTCTCCCCACAATGTCCGGTATCCATTCCCTCTCCTCGCTCGCAGGCGGCCCGCGTCCCGGCCCGCGTCGCGTGACCCCCAGGTCACGGGACGCCGTACGCCCGCTTGCCGTGGTCCCGACGCCGGGACCCTACGATGACTTCGAGCCCCGGCCCCGCTCCGAGCTGGCCACCCGGGTCTTCAACATCATCGTCGCCGGTCTCATGCTCGTCCTGGCCGCGCCGGTCATGCTGCTGGCGGCCCTCGCCATTCGCCTGAGCTCACGCGGCCCCATTCTCTATATGCAGGAGCGGGTGGGCCTCGACCGCCGCTGGACCCGGACCCGCGCCCTCAACGAGCGCCGCCGCGAAGACTTGGGCGGGGCCCCGTTCACCATCTTCAAGTTCCGCTCCATGCGGGTAGACGCCGAGGCCAATGGCCAGGCGGTGTGGGCCAAGCAGAACGACGATCGCGTCACGCGGGTCGGCAAGATCCTGCGTGCCACGCGCATCGATGAACTGCCCCAGCTCTTCAACGTGCTGCGCGGCGACATGAACATCGTGGGCCCGCGCCCCGAGCGCCCGTCCATCTTTGTCCGCCTGCGCGAGCAGATCGACGAATACCCCGTGCGTCAGCGCGTGCGCCCCGGCATCACCGGCCTCGCGCAGGTGTCCAACCCCTACGATCAGACCATCGACGACGTGCGTCGCAAGGTGGCCTACGACATCGCCTACATGCGGCGGCAGTCGCTGGCCGAGGACATTCGCATCATGGCCCGCACGGTGCCGGTCATGCTGCTGCGCATCGGCGGCTGGTAAGGCAGACCTGACTTCGCCGCCCAATGGGCGGCACGACGACATAACGAGCGGGTGGGCGGGGCCTCTGGGCTCAGCTCACCCGCTTCGTCTTCTTCTTGAGGAAGTCCATGAGCACGAACTGCCCGAGACTCATGGTGTTGGTGAAGTAGGCCTTGCCGCGACTGATCTCGCTCACCCGTCGCACGAACTCCACCAACGCACGATCGCGTGCGAGCATGAAGGTGTTGATCATGATGCCGCTCTTGCGGCACGCCGCCACTTCACGCAGGGTCTCGGAAATCACATAGCCGTCGAGTCCCATGCTGTTCTTGTAGATCTGCCCGTCGGGCATGGTCAGCGCGCTGGGCTTGCCGTCGGTGATCATGATGATCTGCCGCATGTCCTTCTTCTGCGCCATCAGCAAACGCCGCGCGAGCTTGAGCCCTTCCGCCGTATTGGTGTGATACGGCCCCACCTGACTGCCCGCCAGCGTGGCCAGCGGAATTTCCTCGGCGCTGTCGTGAAACAGCACCACACGAATGGTGTCGCCAGGAAACTGCGTGCGAATGAGATGCGTGAGCGCGAGCGCCACCTTCTTGGCCGGCGTGAAACGATCTTCGCCGTACAGAATCATGCTGTGGGAACAGTCCAGCATGAGCACCGTGGCGCAGCTCGAGCGATACTCGCTCTGCCGTACCATGAGGTCCTTGTAGTCGAGATCAATGGGCACGTCCAGCGATCCGGTTCGCCCGAGTGCGTTGGCCAAGGTGGCCGGCACGTCGAGGTTCAAGGTGTCGCCAAACTCGTAGGGCTTGCTCCACGCGTCGCTCTCCACACCCGTGGCCAACTGCGGCGTGTCGTGACTGCCCACGCTGCCCTTGCCAAAGCTGCCCAGCAAATGGCGCAGGGTCTTGTAGCCGAGGAAGTCCATGCCCTTGGCCGTGAGCGAGAACTGCACGTCGCGCGCGGCGGCCTGGCCAATGGAGCCCTTGCCGGTGAGGGGACGGTCGCCGCCCTCACCGTTGGCATCACCAGAGAGCTTGAGGTAACCGTCCTGCATGAGACGCTGCACCAAACCGTCGAGCAGCTCGGCCAGTTGCTCCTCGCTGACCGAATCGCCCTCGCCGCGCAGGGCCTCGAGCATTTCGGGCGTGAGCTGCCCGCTCTCGATGAGCGCCCGCAGGATGGCTTCCTTGAGCGCATCGAGTGACTTGTCGGGCTCCTCGTCGGGTTCGCCCCAGTAGGCGCCCTGGCCTCCGGCAAATCCCGACTGCAGCAGGAAATCCGCCAGCTGGTCGAGCAGCGCCTGCAGGTCCACCGCGTCCGCCCACTGCGGATTGAACTTCGTGTACGTGTGAGACCGCATATGCTCTCCGGTTAACCTTCTCCCATGAGTCTGTACGCTCGGCCCGTCGAAAGCGATCCCGAAGTGAATCCCACGAACGTGGGGGGCACCTCAGGTCCCCGCCGTTCGGACCCGTTTCGCGTGCTCCGCACCCACCGGAACTTCCGGCTGTTCTGGACGGGCCAGACGGCGTCGCTGGTCGGCACCTGGATGCAGACCATGGCCGTGGGCTGGCTGTCGCTCGAGCTCTCCAACTCGGCCTTCGTGGTGGGACTGGTGGCAAGCATGGGGGCGCTCCCCATTGTGCTCTTCAGCATGCACGCCGGCGCGCTGGTGGACCGGGGCAACAAGCTGCGCATCGTGCGCATCACGCAGACGCTGTTTCTGCTCCAGGCGCTGGTGCTCTTTGGCGTGACGCTCAGCGGCCATGTGACGGTGGGACTGCTGCTGGGGCTGTCGCTGGTGCAGGGGGCCTTGAGCGCGGTGGAGATCCCGGCGCGGCAGAGCCTGATCATTCAGCTGGTGGGACGCGAGGACCTGCAGCCGGCCATTGCGCTCAATTCCAGCGGGTTCAATCTCGCGCGGGTAGTGGGGCCGGCGGTGGGGGGAGCGGTCATCGGGAAGCTCGGGATTGCGTGGTGTTTTGGGCTCAATGCCTTGTCGTTTGGGTGGGTATTGTGGGGGCTGGCGCGGATTGGAACAGCAAAAAGCGACAGCGGTGGGTCGGCAGCCGCGGGGTTCGAAACGGCCAACGGCGATAGCGCGGCGTCGGAAGCCTTTGCGCCGGAAGCCATTGGGGCAGAAGCCTTGACTGCAGGGACTGCGGTTAGGGTTGCGGTCGGGGCTGAGGCTGGGGCTTCTGGGGTTGAGGCTGCCGAGCATGCGGGCTTCCGGCGTGAGGGCTCTCGCGGTTTGCCGTTTCGCAATGCGCTGTCGGCAAATGGCTATCGCAGTTTGCTGGTCCAGCTTTCCGAGACCAACCGGAGCGCATGGGATGGTCTGCGATATCTCGCCCTCCCCGGTCCCGTCAGAGAGCTGCTGCTGCTCGTGACCATCGGCGCCATCCTCGGTGGCCCCTTCATTGCCCTCATGCCCGTCGTGGCGCGCGACCAGTTGGGTCTCGGGGCAGAGGGCTACGGCGCGCTGCTGGCCATGGTGGGCATTGGGGGACTGATTGGCGCGCTGCTCGTGGCCGGGCCCGTGTCGCACAAGCCCCAGAAGGGACGTGTGCTCATTGGTGCGGCGCTGGCGTTTCCGCTGCTGCTGTTGGCCTTTGCGTTCACACGCACACCCTGGCTGGCCAATGTGCTGCTGCTGCTCACGGGCATGGCCATGATCATGTTCAACTCGCTCAGCAACGGCGTGCTGCAGCTGCTGGTGGACGAGCGCTATCGTGGCCGCCTGATGGCGTTCTACTCGCTGGTGTTCGTGGGCCTGTCGCAGGCCGTGGGCGCGCTGGCGCTGGGGGCACTGGCGCGGCTCATCGGGGGAGGGGAGGCGATTGCGGCCTGTGCGCTGGTGCTGGCCGTGGCGTCGGGGGTGGCGTGGAGGCGGGGAATGTTCTGGCGTGTGGTCTAACAGCAAACGGCGACAGCAAACAGCGGCACAGCCAACAGCGAAACGGCCAACGGCGGCAGCCTTTACGCCAGAAGCCTGTACATCAGAAGCCAAAACGACAGAAGCCCCAACTGCAGGACCTGCGGTTGGGGCTGCTGTATTCAAGGCTTCCGGCGCAATGGCTTCTGGCGTTAAGGCTGCCGCCGTTGGCCGTTTCGCTGTCAGCTGTTCCGCTGTTTGCTGTGCCGCTCCTTGCTGTGCCGTCGCTCAACCCAACGTGAGGCCAAACCGCACCGTCCTTCCCGGCTGCGGCAGTCCGCACTGATCGTACACCGTCGCGTTGCTCACATTGTCCATCGCCACAAGCGCCGTGAGTCGCTGCAGCAGTCCACGTCCGCGCAGTGCAAACGTGCGCGTGAGCGCCGCGTCGCCGACGGTCTGTGCGTCGAGCTTCACCTGGCGCCCGAGGTCCGGATGCTGGCAGTACTGCGCGCCGGTGTAACGCGTCATCGCACTGGCGCGGAAACCCATGAACAGCGGCGAGATGAACGCCAACGACGCGCGCTGCTCGGGATTGTGCTCCGCGAAGCGGTCGCTGGCGTTGGTGATGGTCTGGTCCTGCACACGAATGCGCTGCACGGTCACGTCGCCCGTAATCGTCGCGCCGCGCAGCGCAGCGGGACTGTAGCTCACCAGCGCCTCGGCGCCATGACTCCTGATCTCATCGCGGTTGATGCGACGGAACAGGCGGTTGGGCAGCGTCACGCGCACCACGGCGTCATCGAGTCGGTGCGCAAAGCCCACCAGTTGCAGCTGCAGTCCGCGCGCCGCAAAGGCGCCGCCATCGAGGGTCACGCCACCTTCAAATCCCAGCAGGGTTTCGGGACGGAGTGTGGGGTTGGGGTCAAAGCGATTGAGCGCGCCGCTATAGAGTTCACGCAGCGCGGCAAAGCGCGCGCGCTCACTGGCCGAGGCGTGCAGGCGTACGCCGTCGTTGATGCGCAGTGTGGTGCCCAGTCGCCAGCCGGTTTGTGTGAGGGTGCCAAGCGACTCGCGTCCGCCGGTGCGCGGTGTGCTGGCGCGGTCGTGCACCAGGCCGCCGCTGAACAGCACCCGCTCGTGCACCGGGATGTCGAGCTCCGTGCCCACGCTGGTGAGACGCTGCTCGTAGCGTGTGGCCACCGAGGCGGGGTTCTGCGCGGCCATGGTTTCGTCGTAGCGCACGCGACTGTCAGTGGCCGCCACACGCAGCTGCATGTTGCCGGGCAGCGAGTGCGTGCCCTCAACGCGCGCGATATCGGTGGTTTCCGCGCCCAGCTCGAGCGCGGTCACGGTGGCGTAGTCGCGATTGGCGTAGGTCTCGATTTCGAGATCCTGCGTGGTGCGTCCCACACTCGCGGACAGTGTGCCGTAGCCCAGCGGCGTTTGACGCACGCCGCTGCCGGCCGTGAGCAGACCCAGTGCGCGTGACTGAGAGGGATAGCGCCAGTAACGCGGCGATGCGATGTGCTGCTCGGGCGCCACGCCGCGTTCGGCGGTGTAGCCGGTGGCGGTGAGTCCCACATAGGCGCCGGCGGCGTTGTCCCAGCGCAGCGCCGCAAAACCGTCGAGCTGCGATTGATCAGTGTTGGTGCGCAGACGTGTGTTGCGCAGGTCGCCCGGATCGGCCGCGCCACCGGTGAGGCCATTGCCCGGATTGCCACCCGATCGCGCAAAGCCATCACGTGCACGCGACGACACACCGCCGCGCACGCGCAGCGTGCCGTTACCCAACGTGAAAGGCTGCGACACATTCGCCGACAGCACGCGGCTGCCGTATTGATCGATGCCCGTGCCCAGTGTGGCGCTGCGCGAGAGCGGCGCCATACCGCCGGCGCGCCTGGGCAGGGGGGCGTTGAGGTCGAGACGAATGACACCACCCAGGGTGTTCGCGCCGCCCAGCAAAGTGGCGAGGCCGCGCACCACAGTGATCTGCTCGATACCGGTGGTGGGCAGAATGGACGGGTCCATGCGCGAGTCCCATCCCACCGAGAGCGGCAGGCCGTCCAGCAGCACGGCGGCCTGACGCGAGTCGCTGCCGCGCACCCCAATTTCCGTCTCGCCGCGCGAGTTCTGGCGCACCAGCACAAACGCCGTCTGGCGCAGCACGTCGGCCAGGGCCGGCGCGGGCTGCAGCGGCACCGGCAGCGAATCCGGACGGATGACCACGGCCGTGGCACCACCCGTCACCGATGGAGCACGGCTTCCGCGCACCGCCATGGGCTCGATGCGGCGGGCGGAGGTGTCGGGGGCGCTACGCTTGGCGTCACGTTGCTGCGCGCTGAGGGCGGCAGGAACGAGCAAAACGACCAGAGTGGCGGAGAAAACCGAAGGTCTGCGCATGCGGCGGGGCTGAGAACCGGCGGGGAGTGTTCAGCCCTGTAGCCTAGCGTGCGCACCTAAACGGCCGATTAATGGCCCGGCTCGTTACTGATTACCACGGATTCCGCGGACAACTCACGGAAGAAGCAGGACCGTGAACCCCAAGGCTTGGCGTGTATATTGGAACAATATACATTATTAATGTGTCCGATCTTCAAGAGCTGCTCTCGGCGGTCGACGGCTTCGAATGGGATGCCGGTAACACGGACAAGAACGTCCTCGGCCACGGTGTCTCTCAAAGGGAGGCCGAGGAGATGTTCTTTGTCGCACCGATCATTTTGCTCGAAGACGAGAAACACTCTGCCAGTGAGCGTCGATTCCTGATACTCGGGCCGACACGCACCGGTCGTTTACTGACTGCGGCCTTCACCCTCCGCGGCAGTCTCATCCGCATCATCTCAGTCCGCGACATGAGTCGCACGGAACGCCGCCGCTATGTCCAAGCCAACTCGTAAACTGAAGCCGATTCCGGAGTTCAGTTCGGATGAAGAAGCGGGTGCGTTCTGGATGACCCACGACACGACTGAGTATTTCGACTTCAGCAAGGCGCAGTCGGTACGCTTTCCCAAGCTGCGGCCTTCGACCACCACGATTTCGCTGCGGCTTCCGACGTCGATGCTCGAGTCGCTTCGCATCCTCGCGAATGAGCAGGATGTCCCGTATCAGAGCTTGCTCAAGATTTATCTGGCCGAGCGACTGGCTGAAGAGCAGGAGCGACGTCGGCGCCGTGCAGGCTGAGTTGGTCTGAACTGATTCCCACGGATCTCGCGGACAAAGGGGGCTCTTCTGGGTGAGCAGGTCGCGATCTCGCAGCAGTAGCGAGCGTCGGTGCAGAAGCCGGATCGTCAACAGCTCACGCAGAGAACTGCAGGAGAACCGCAGAGAACGCAGAGGCGTCGATCGTCTACGGACTGACTCTCACGTTTGATCCGTGTCGTTTCCGCCCAATCCGCGTCATCCGCGACAAGGCCGTTCGACCCATACGGCTTCTCTCTGCGCCCTCCTTCCCTCCTTTGCTCTGCGTGAGCTGTTGACGATCTCGCGTCAGTACTCCTCGCGCTTGCGACGCGATTCGCGCTCGGGCCGCGTGTACATGCCCACGTCGGAGCGCGAGATGCGGCGACGCGCCACGAGCGCCTCGAGCACGAGTTCGCAGGCCACCACCACCAGCGCATCATCATCGCGCGGCGCGAGACCCACGGCGGTCACGAGGTCCACGAGACCGGGCACCAGGTCAAAGCCCTTGCGCACCAGATCCACCGCCATGTCGTCGGCGATCTGCAGCAGGTTGCCCTGCTCGAACCAGATCACGATGCTGTCGGTGTCGAGATCACCGGCGCGCGCTTCGAGCGTGGCATGACAGGCGCGGCGAATGAGTTCACGCGCGATGGCCGCCGCGCCAACGAGTTCGCCCTCGTACTCGAGCTCCATCTTGCCGGTGATGGCCGGCAACGCGGCATACACGTCGCCCAGACGTGGCACGGCCTCACGATCGCCCTGACGCAGCGCGCGCGACTCGGCGTTGGACACCACGTTCTCGAGCGTGGTGATGGGCATGCGCTGCGACACGCCACTGCGCTTGTCGATGCGCTTGTCTTCGCGTGCCTCGAAGGCCACGCGCTCCACCACTTCCGAGACGAGATCGGGCACGCGGATGTCCACGCTGCCCGTGCGTGCCGTCCACGCTTCCTGCTTGGTGATGGCCACGCCCAGGTCCACATCTTCGGGATAGTGTGTGATGATTTCGCTGCCGATGCGATCCTTGAGCGGCGTGATGATCTTGCCGCGCGCGGTGTAGTCTTCGGGATTGGCGGTGAAGCAGAGCAGCACATCGAGCGCAAGACGCACCGGATAGCCTTTGATCTGCACGTCGCCTTCCTGCATGATGTTGAACAGGCCCACCTGCACCTTGCCGGCGAGATCGGGCAGCTCGTTGAGCGCGAAGATGCCGCGATTGGCGCGTGGCAGCATGCCGTAGTGAATGGTGAGCTCGTCGCTCAGCAGATGTCCACCACGTGCGGCCTTGATGGGGTCCACGTCGCCGATGATGTCGGCCACGGTCACGTCGGGCGTGGCCAGCTTCTCCACGTAGCGCTGCTCGCGGGCCACCCAGGCAATGGGGGTGTCGTCGCCATGCTCGTCGATGAGCAGCCTTGCGTAGCGACTGATGGGGCGGAACGGGTCGTCGTTGACCTCACTGCCCGCCACCACCGGCATGGCTTCGTCGAGCAGGGTCATGAGCGCACGCAGAATGCGCGACTTGGCCTGACCGCGCAGGCCGAGCAGGATGAAATTGTGCCGCGCCAGCAGGGCGTTGACGATCTGCGGCATGACCGTGTCTTCATAGCCCAGCACCCCGCGGAACAGCGGGCCACCGTCCTGCAGACGGGCAATGAGGTTGCGGCGGATTTCTTCCTTCACGGATCCGGGCCGATTGGCGGCGTAGCCGGAACGTTTCAGGGCGCCCAGGGTGTCAGGAAGTCGCGTCACAGATCGAAAATGGTGAGGAGTGGGGCGCCGGTCCGGGGACCGGAGCGTTCCGAGAAAAAGAAAATGCTTGCGGTGTAACGCTTTGCAGATCGCAGCCTGAAGTGATTCTTAGCACCACCTTTCCCTTGACAGGGTGTGACCTGCCCGTAGTTTGGTGGTGCAAGATCCCCGTCGGCACATCCGCCGAGGGGGCCGTGCGCTTTTCAGGCCGCACGGCGCAAACACCGCCCCGTTGAGGTTTCTCCATGAAGCGCATCGCCCTCGTCGCTGCTGCCCTCGTTCTCGCCGCCTGCTCCGCCAAGGAAGAGGCGCCCGCCGCTGACTCGGCGATGGCTGCTCCGGCCGCCGCCGCCCCGGCCACGGATTCGGCCATGATGGCGCCGGCTGACTCGATGGCCACGGATTCCACGGCTGACACGACCAAGAAGATGTAATTCGAGACCCTTCGGGGTTTTGAGCGGCGGGCGGGAGCTTCTGGCTTCCGCCCGCAGTTTTTTATCCGGCCGCTTCGGTCGTGGCTTCATCGAATGGCAGCGCCACCACCGTCGCGGAAATGCTGCCGTTGCTTCCCGTCACCTGCACCGTGTCGCCAGGTGCGACCTCGCGCCGGATCATGGCCATGGCAATGGCGCCGAGCCGCGGTGAGACCACGGTACTGCGCACATCCCCCACGTCCTTGCCCGTGCCATCGAGCACCCGCGCGTGCTGCGGCAACACCTCCTGCGCTCTGAGTCCACGCAGATGGCGATTGACGTGTCCACGGAAATGCACGCGCGCGACGGTCTCCTGTCCGGTGTAGCAGCCCTTGGTGAACGAGATGGCACCGAGCGTGTCGAGGTTGGCTTCCTGCGGGATGGTGTTCTCGTCCATGTCCACCCCGTAGGCGGGTCGGCCGCCCTCAATGCGCGCTACGTTCCACACGGCCCGACTGCCGCGACGGTAAGTGGAGGCCTGCACGAAACGTGAGAGCGTTTCGCGATCTTCTGCGCGAGCGAGTACGACGAAGCCCGGCAGTGCCCCCATGACCGGTGCGCGAATGAGCCGCACGGTGATGCCATCCACGCTCCATGGAGCGTGTCCCCACACAGGCCACGCGTCCAGTTTCGCGATACGATCCTGCAACGCGCTGCCCGGGGCATCCGGTTCCGAGCGGGTATTACTCTCGCTGCCGAGGCGCGCTACCGCGTCGGCGGCCATTTGGCCGTACACCAGCCAGGTGGCCCAGGACTCGTGATCGTCGTGCACCTTGGCGAGGCGCGGATTGATGTACTTGCGCGCCATGCTCAGCCAGGCCTCGGCGCAGTCGCGAATGACCGTGCAGAGGAAGGTTTCCTCGTCGAGACGCGCGACGTACATGTCGCAAACCACCTTGCCCTTGGGCGTGAGGGCGACGGCGTGCAGGCCGCGTCCCACATCGAGCGCGGCCACGTCGTTGGTGACGAGCCCGTTCAGCGCCTCCGCGGCCTTGGGGCCCGCAATGGTGCTCCAATGGTTCTGCGCCTCGAACCACACGGCGCGGCGACGGAGGTCGTGATACGCCTCCACATCGTCTGCGCCAAGCGGCGCCGGATAGAGCAGGTCGGTCGAGTCGATGGGCATGGTTGGAAATCTATCGAACTGCAGCCAAGAAACGACTGACCTTGCCTTCCTCCTCTGCGCTCTCTGCTGTTCTCCTGCAGTTCTCTGCGTGAGCGGTTGACGATCTCGCGGTAGTAACGAGTGTCGGTGCAGAAGCTGAATCGTCGAGAGCTCGCGCAGAGCAAGGCTCAAAGGCTTCGTTTCAGCGCGTACTGAAAAAGATCGAAGAAGGTCAAGGATCGACTGCCGGTAGAGGAGGACGAGCGGTAAGCTCATGTACCTGACGTTGCGCACTGGCAACTCCAAGTCGGTTCAACCGCTCGTCGATGTGCTGCCAACTGCGGTCGAAACTGCTGCCGGCGCCACGAGGCGGATCGTCAGCGCAGCGCAGCAAGCTGACCTGTGTGTCGAGACCACTCAGCGCCAAGAGCGGCTCGACATGACGGCGTTCGCTGTCGCTGCGCAGCACGACACGATGCCCCGCCGCCACGGCATCGCGCAGCGCCGCGAGTCCCTCAGGCACGAGGGGCACACCATGCGCGATGATGCCGGCGTAAAGACGCTGCGCCCGCAGCAGCACAAGGTCGTGTCGTGTGAAATCCTGTGGCGTCGGGTCGAGCTGCTGCAGGGCCTCGGCCATGGCGCGGCCGGGCAGCGCGTCGCGCACGAGCTCTTCGGCGATGGGCATACCCTCTGCAGCCAGCGCTTCATGCAGCGCCGCCGTGCGCGCAGGCAGGGTGTCGAACAGCACGCCGTCAAATGCGAGAATGACTGCGTGCTGGACGGGTGGGCCGGCGTTCACCGCGTTGCCGCTGACTGGTTGTACGACGCGGCCAGCAACTCGATGGGATGTTTGACGACCACGCTCGAGCCGGCGAGATGCAGGCCCGCGCCGATCTGCATGAGGCACCCGGGATTGCCGGTGGCCAGCACCTCGGCGTGTGTTTCGGCAATGCGCTGCAGCTTGGGGGCCAGCACGGCGTCTGATGTATCGGGCTCGACGAGATTGTAGATGCCGGCACTGCCGCAGCATTGATCGGCGTCTTCGAGCGGCACGAGCTCGAGACCCGGAATGTGCTCGAGCACGGCCAGCGGCTGACGCACGACACGCTGCGCATGCATCTGATGACAGGGCGGGTCGTGGGTGACACGCAGCGGCAACGCGGTGCTGCCGGTCTTTGGGCCAACCGATGCGAGCCACTCACTCACGTCGCGGGTCTTTTGTGCAATGCGCGTGGCGCGTTCGGCCCAGGTCGGGTCGTCGTGCAGCAGATGGCCGTACTGCTTGAGCATGGCGCCACACCCGGCCGCGTTGACGATGATGACGTCGGGGTTGCTGCGCTCGAAGGCGGCAATGTTGGCGCGGGCGAGGGCGCGCGCGCCGTCCATGTCGCCGGCGTGCGCGTGCAGTGCGCCGCAGCAGCGCTGGCCTTTCGTGTCGATGCACTTGGCACCGTTGGCTTGGACGGCGGTCTGGGTGTCGTGGTTGATGTGGTTCAGCAGACCGTGCATGACACAACCTTCCAACAGCGAAACAGCGATAGCCGTGTCACGGAAGCCGTTGGCGGAGGAAACAGCGATAGCCGTGTCGCGGAAGCCGTTGCTTGCAGCAACTCCGGAAGCCGTAGAGTGGGAGCCGCTCGAGGACGGCACTGCGGGAGCTGAAACGCGGGAGCTGATGCCGCGGGCAATTGGAGTCGGGCGTGTGCTGGCCAGCATGGCCAACGGAAAGCCAAGACGGCGCGGCAGTCTGGGTGCGAGCCAAGCGGGCAGGCGCGTGTCGCGAAAAAGGCGCGCCGCGAACAACACCGTATGCAACAGCGCGTGCATGCGGAACACACGCAGAATGACGCGCGCCACCAGTGGCAGGCCACGCAGCGGCGCGAGCGTGGCGCGTGTGGCTTCAATCAGCTCGCCATAGGGCACACCCGACGGACAGGCGGTTTCGCAGGCGCGGCAGCCGAGGCAGCGATCGAAGTGCGCGCCCACCTCGGGGTCGGTGGGGGCGATGTCGCCGTCGAGCAAACGACGCATGAGCACGAGACGACCACGTGGTGAGTCGTTCTCGTCCTCGAGGTTCACATACGTGGGACAGGCCTGCAGACAGAAGCCGCAGTGCACGCAGGCATCGAGGCCCTTGGCGGCATCGGCCAGTGGAGTGTGCGGCAGGGCACAGGGACTGGGCGCGACGTTGGCTGACACGATGTTGGCTGACACGATGTTCGCTGACACGATGTTGGCTGACACGTTGCTCATGGATTGATGCTCATGGCGTGTGCACTACGGCGTCGTGCAGCAACTCGGGCGCCACGCGCCATGGGCTGCAGAGCCCTGCCGGGTCGAATCGTGCCTTCACCTGCTGATCGAGAGCGGAACGCGGTGCGGGCACGGCGCGCCCCTGATCCCATGCCACGCTGATGCGATGCAGTGCGCCCTGCGCGGCGGCGTGGTGGTAGAGCAGATCGAGTTGTGTGTCGAGCGATTCGTGCGAGGCATGATCACGCGGTACGACCAGTCGCAGGCCGCCGCGCTCCACGTGATACTGCCAGGAGGCATTGGTGAACGTGCGGTGCACGGCCTGCACAAAGGGCAGGGCGTCGCTTCGCGGCGTGCGGAGTCGCATCACGGCGGCGTCGACCGGCGTGTGACGCAGGCCGTCCAGCGGCGAGGGATCGTTGGCGCTACCCGATGCTCCGCTGTTGGCGTCGACGTTGGCGTCGACGTTGGTGTCGAAGGCACCCAGGTCCTCCACGTCAGACGGGCTCACGCCCGCGAGTGCGGCGAGATGCGCACGCAGCGCCTGCACACGCGCAGCGTTGCCGCTCACGCGCGCCCAGAGGGTGAGCGGTTGACCTGGCGTGTGGCAGAGCAGCTGCGGCAACGGCGCACGCTGCGCGATGAGCGCGGGCAGGCAGGTGGCCAACGCATTCACCACGGGCTGCTCGAGCGTCACGCGCATGAGCCGATCATGCGGCGGCCTGGCATGCAGACGCAGACTGAGTTGCGTGATGATGCCCAAGGTGCCGTGCGCGCCGGTGAAGAGGCGCACGAGATCAAAGCCGGCCACGTTCTTTACCACGCGGCCACCGGCACGCAGCACCTCACCCGTGCCGTCCACCACCTCGAGTCCCAGCACGAGATCTCGCATGAGCAGATCGCCGAGTGCGAGTGGTGCGGTGGCTGCGGTGGATGCCATGGCGCCCAGGGTGCTCTGTTCGCTGCCATGGGGCGCCAGCGCAAACATCTGCCCATGTGCGGCCGTGACCTGCGTGAGTTCACGCCAGGTCATGCCGGCGCCCACGGTAATGACCAGGTCCCCGGGTTCGTATTCCACCACGTTGGCGTGATGCGCACGTACCGACACCGGTGTGGCGTCGGCAAAGGGGCCACCACCGTGCCGCCAGGTGCCGGAGCCCAGGGGGCGGAAGCTGCGCTGGCTTTCGAGGTGGTCACGCACTATGTGGGCAACGGGCGTGACGGCATGCGTTGCTACAGACATCACGTCAGTCATCGCACCACACCCGCCCATTCGCGGCAGCTGTGCACGGGCACGACCTTGCCGGGATTGGCACGGCGATCGGGGTCGAAGACCGAGCGCAAGCGACACATGGCATCGAGTGTGGGCCCGTCGAAGAGTCGGTCCATGTAGCCGATCTTGTCGAGGCCCACCCCGTGTTCACCCGTAATGGTGCCGCCGGCATCGATGCAGGTCTGCATGATGTCCTTCATGGCCGCATGCACGCGGGCGTCCTGTTGTGCATCGCGCGCGTCGTAGGGAATGTTGGGATGCAGGTTGCCGTCGCCGGCGTGAAACACGTTGCACACCTTCACCCCGTGCCGGATGCCAATGGCCTCGATGCGTTCCAGCACCTCGGGCAGTCTGGTGCGTGGCACGACGGCGTCCTGCACGACCAGTGATGGCGCAATGCGGCCCATGGCACCAAAGGCCTTCTTGCGGCCCTGCCAGAGTCGCATGCGGTCGGCGGGCTCGGTGGCGACTCGCACCGCGCGCGCGCCGTTGGCCATGCAGGCCTCGCGAATGATGGCCACGTCCTCATCCAGCCCCGCGTCAGGGCCATCCACTTCACAAAGCAGGATGGCGGCGGCATCAACGGGATAGCCGGCGGCATAGATGCTGGCTTCGACGGCGCGGATGGTGGCGTTGTCCATCATCTCGAGCGCGGCCGGTACAATGCCGCTGGCAATGATGCGCGAGACGGCGCGCGCGGCGTCGGTGACCTGCGAGAAGTCGGCCAGCAGCGTGTGCACGGCGTCGGGCAGCGGCACGAGGCGCACGGTGACCTGCGTGGCCACTCCAAAGCAGCCTTCACTGCCCACGAAGGTGCCGAGCAGGTCGTAGCCTTCGTTTTCGCCGTGGGCGTCACCAAGGCGTACCAGCGAGCCATCGGGCAGCAGCACTTCGCACTCGAGCACGTGATTGAGGGTGACGCCGTACTTGAGGCAGTGCGGTCCACCGGCGTTTTCGGCCACGTTGCCGCCAATGGTGCAGACCGTCTGGCTGCTGGGGTCGGGCGCGTAGTGCAGGCCGAACTTGACCGTCTCGCGCGACAGCCGCGCATTGACGACGCCGGGCTCCACGCGCGCGAGTCGGTTGACCGGGTCGACGTCGAGAATGCGCGTGAGGCGATTGAGGCCGATGAGCACGACGCCGTCGGCGAGGGCGCCGCCTGAGAGCCCGGTGCCGGCGCCGCGCGGCACGAAGGGGGTGCCGGTGCGGGCGAGTTCACGCACCACGGCAATCAGTTCTTCGCGTGTGCCCGGGAAGACGGCCAGCGACGGGGTGGCGTGGTAGCCGGGCAGACCGTCGGCATCGTAGGGGGCGAGGGAGGAGGGGCGGGACTTGACCCAGCGTTCCCCGACGATGGCGGACAGGCTGTCTGGCATTTTGGCAATCTACTACAACAGCAAACGGCGACAGCGAACCGCGGCACAGCAAACCGCGAAACGGCCAACGGCGACAGCCGTGGCACGGAAGCCTTTGCGCCGGAAGCCGTAATGCAGAAGCCCCAACTGCAGGACTGCAGTCGGGGCTTCCGGGGTGTGGCTTCTGAGGTACAGGCTTCCGGCGCATAGGCTATCGCGGTTGGCCGTTTCGCGGTTTGCTGTGCCGCGGTTTGCTGTGCCGCTGTTTGCCGTTCACATCCCTCGGACTCTTGCGACCATCTCGCGGAGTGTCGCCAGGTCGAACGGCTTTTGGAGAACGTATGCGTGCGTCCCCATCACCGACCCTGCCGGCGCATCCGCCACCGCGTCGCCGGTGGTGAGGATGATGCGCTGAGCAAGTTCCGGGCGCTCGGTGTGCAGCAGCCCCAGGATGGCTTCGCCGCTCAGGTGCGGCAGGTGCAGGTCGCAGACCACGACTTCGTAGCGCTGGTCCTCGGCGTCGGGACTTTCGCGCAACATGCGCAGCGCGACTTCACCGTCATCGGCTTCGTCCACCTGATACTGTTGGCGTTCGAACCACCGTTTGAGGGCGAACCGTATCCCGGCTTCATCATCCACGATCAACGCACGAGGCACTGCACCACTCCGCTTGAAACAGGAAACGGCGACTGCCCGTTCGTCTGGGTGCCGCCGTTCCTGAACGTTAGTCGAATGCGGAAATCCGCACAACGCAATGACTTACGGATGAGCTCGCTTTAACCGTCGCGCTCAAAACAGATGAGCTGGCTTACGCCGCGCCCCAGAAGCCGGCCAGCGCGCGACCGTCGGGCGACTCGCGCAGCTTCTCGAAGGCCCGCTCGCGGATCTGACGGATGCGCTCACGTGTGACACCCATGAGGGCCCCGATGCGCTCGAGGGTCATGGCTTCCGCCCCTTCGTCGAGCCCGTAGTACAGGTAGAGAATCTTGCGCTCACGCGGCGTGAGGTACTTGCGGAACACGCGGTCGATGAACTCGCGCATGAGCCGGAAGTCGGTGCCTTCCTCAATGTCGGCGTGGGTCTCGCCGGCAAAGCGCTCACCCAGAGTGGAGGCCTCACGGTCCTGACGGTCGATGGGCGCGTCGAGCGAGACCTCGGTGCTGGAGATCTGTCGTGCCTGCCGCACCTGCTCGAGGGGCTCGCCGAGGAGCTTGGCCATTTCCTCGTCGGTGGGCTCGCGGTTCAGGACCTGCGAGAGCACCATCTCGCCGCGCGCGAGGCGAATGAGCTGCGAGTTCTGGTTGAGCGGGATGCGCACGCTGCGCGTCTGCTCGGCCAGCGCCTTGAGCACCGCCTGACGCACCCACCACACGGCGTAGGAGATGAACTTGACGCCCTGGTCGGGATCGAACTTGCGCACGGCCTTGAGCAGGCCTTCGTTGCCGATCGCGACGAGTTCGGAGAGGTCGAGACCATGCCCCTGGTACTTCTTCACGTAGCTGATCACGAAGCGCAAATTGGCCGTGACGAGCCGTTCGGCGGCGGTTTCGTCACCCTTCTGGGCAAGGCGAGCCAGACGCCGCTCTTCGGCGGCATCGGTGATCAGCGGCAGCTTCTGAATGTCGTGGAGGTACTGATCGAAGGCGGTGGAAGGAGCGGAACGGAAGAAGCCCTTCGCGCGAGCTTCGGGTGTCCTGGTCGCAGCTGCTGCCTGCATACGTCCTCGCCGAACGTGTCCAGATGTCCGAGCGCAGTGGGCCCGGAAGGAGGTGGGAGCGCCACTATACGACACGGGTTCCGGGCGGTCAATGAAAATTTTCGCGATGGCGCAAATGGGACAGTCCGGCGCCACCTTTGTGACATTTCTTGTGGTATTGCCTCAGTAATAAGGCGTTTGGCTGCCTTGGGTTGGTTTAACTGCTTTGTCGCGGATGACACGGATGGGGCGGAAACCGCACGGATCAAGCGGTCTGGATAAACCGCATTGTTTGGAAGCGAGGTGATTTCAATGCAGTGATCCGTGCGGTTTCCGCCCCATCCGCGTCATCCGCGACAAGGCAGTTCAAACGGCCCATCCTACTCGCGAACTCAGCGACTCGACACGGCTGTCAGATCGCGTCGAGGGCCTGTCGAACGAGGGCGTCGGACACGGGGCGCGACCAGCGCCCGTCGCCCGGGTCCATTTCGCCCAAGGCCACGGGCAGGGCATAGCGGGCGGCGCCGGCACGGGCCTTCTTGTCGCCATGGGTCTCGGCCAGCACGGCACCCTTGTCCACGCCAGCCGGCATGTGTGTGGGTAAACCCACCGCAGCCACGGCCTCGCGAATGCGCGCGGCCAGCGGCTCACGCGCAACGCCGGCGAGTTCCGCCAGCCGGGCTTCCACAATCATGCCCAGGGCCACGGCGTCGCCGTGCGGCAGTTGATAGTCGAGCAACTTTTCAATGGCGTGGGCAATGGTGTGCCCGAAGTTGAGCACCTGCCGCTTGCCCCCCTCGCGGGCGTCTTCGGCCACGACCGCCGCCTTGATGCGCACGCTGTCGGCCACCAGCGGCGTGAGCGCCGCGGCGCGCGAGCGGTCATCGAGCTCCGCGAGCCGGCGGCCCGTGTCCTGCACCCGTACGAAATAGTCCGCGTCGGTCAGCACGCCGTGCTTGAGCATCTCGGCCAGCCCGGTGCGCAGCACTTCGGGTGGCAGGGTGTTCAGCACCTCGGTGTCCATGACCACGGCGGCCGGGTCATGAAATGCGCCCACGAGATTCTTGCCCGCCGGCGTGTCGACGGCGGTCTTGCCGCCCACGGCCGCGTCCACCATGGCCAGCAGGGTGGTGGGCAGTTGCACGACAGGCACGCCGCGCATGAAGGTGGCCGCGACAAAGCCGGCCAGGTCGCCCACCACACCACCGCCCAGCGCGAGGATGGTGGTGTCGCGCCCCGCGCCCCAGGCCAACAGTTCGTCGCTGAGCCGCGCCCACTCGGCGCGCGTCTTGTACTGCTCGCCGGCGGGCAGGGTGAGCAGGGTGATGTGCTCGGCCGGCGCCAGCTGCTGCAGCGCGGTCATGACACGCGCGGCATGATGCGGCGCCACGACGTCGTCACTGATGATGGCGTAACGATGCGCCGGCGCGTACTGCTGCACGATATGGCCCAACGCACTGAGCGCACCCGGTGCGCAGTACACCGGGTAGGACAGGGGCAGGGGCGTGAGCGGTGCCACGTCCACTGCTGTTACCAGGTCACCTCACCGGCACCGGCGCGCTTGTTGGCGACGCGGGCCAGCATGAAGAGCAGGTCGGAAAGGCGATTGAGATAGATGATGACGAGGTGCGGCAGCTCGACGGTGCTGGCGAGATGCACGACACGACGCTCGGCGCGACGACACACGGTGCGGGCCACATGCAGCGCGGCGGCCTTGGGGGTGCCACCCGGAATGATGAAGCTGCGCAGGGGCTCGAGTTCGGACTCGCAGGCATCGATGGCGCGCTCGAGTTCCGCGATGCGTCCGTCGTCGATGCGGGCCTTGGCAAGCTGCTCGCGCATCTTCTCGTGGTCGGGCGTGGCCAGCAGGGCGCCAATGGCAAAGAGATCGCGCTGAATGGGCACGAGGACTTCGTCGATGCGCGGCATCATGTCGATGCTGCGGGCGAGGCCGAGGGAGGCATTGAGCTCGTCGACGTCGCCATAGGCTTCGACGCGGGGATGGTCCTTGCCCACGCGCCCGCCGCCGAAGAGGGCGGTACCGCCCTCGTCTCCAGTCCGGGTATAGATCTTCATGTCTGGCAAGGTAATTGGGGGGGGAACGGCGAACGGCGGAACAGCGAACTGCGACAGCCAACCGCGGAACAGCCAACGGCGGAATAGCCAACCGCGAAACGGCGAACCGCGATAGCCTTCGCGCCGGAAGCGCTACCGCAGGAGCCCCAACTGCCGGGCTGCGGTTGGGGCTTCTGGTCTATGGCTTCTGGCGTCAAGGCTTCCGAGGCACGGCTATCGCGGTTGGCCGTTTCGCTGTTGGCCGTTCCGCGGTTGGCTATTCCGCGGTTGGCTGTCGCGTTTTGCTGTTCGGCCGTTGGCGGTTCCGCCGTTCCTCCTCCTCGTGTGCCTCCCGCTCCTCAATGGCGCGAATGAGGTTCACGAGCATCTTGCACACCGTCACCCGCTTGTTTTCGCAGCGCCAGATGTGCTGCCGCGGTATGGCGCCGGTGCGCTCGAGCACCCGCAGATGGCTGCCGGTCTCATTGGCGGACGCCAGGGCCAGGCGCAGCTGACGCTTGAAGTTGGGGTCCGTGCCCAGGTTGGCCGCTTCGGCCACGTTGGCGGCGATGGCCGTCACGGAGCGGGCCAGCTGGCCGCGCACACCGGGTGCACGGCGGGCATTGACCAGCGGCACGACGGACAGCACGGCCACGGCGAGGTCCTCGGCGGCGGAGAGCACGCGGAGATGGCGGGAATCGCTCATGCCCCAGCATGCGCTGAGAAATGAGATGGTGTGACATCAGAACGACGAGAGTTGGGACATGGGAACGCATGGGCAACAGCCAACCGCGATAGCCGGGGGCTCGGAAGCCTGTGCGCCGGAAGCGCTACCACAGGAGCCCCAACTGCAGTCCTGCAGTCAAGGCTCCTGCCCTCCTGCTTCTGGCGTACAGGCTTCCGAGCCCCCGGCTATCGCCGTTGGCAGTTTCGCAGTTGGCTGTTCCGCAGTTGGCCATTCCGCTGTTCGACGGTAGCTGCGGGCTGTTAACTTCCCTCCGTCGTGCGCCCCTCACTCCTGCTTTTCGCCCTCGCCTTCGCGGGTCCCCTCGCCGCCCAGGACCTGTCCTGCGAGCGCGGCGATCGCGAGGTGCGCACCCTGCGATTCGAGGGCAATCGCGAGTACTCGGCGTCCGCACTCGCCGCCACCGTCGCCACGCTGCCCTCCACCTTTCCCGGTGTGCCACTCGTCGGGCAGCGACGATGTCTCGATCCGGTGGAGTTCGCGCGCGACGTGCAGCGCATTGCCTCGCTCTATCGCCGCCGCGGCTATCCCGATGTGCAGGTGGATACGCTGGTGCGGACCGTGAAGCAGAATGAGAAGCGGCAGGTGATCGACATCACCTTTGTCGTACGCGAAGGGGAGCCCATGCGCGTGAGCGCGCTGGTGCTGCGCGGCACGAGTGAGAACCCGGAAATCGCGGCCGCGGCGCGTGACTTCCCGCTGCAGGTGGGCGGCCTCTTTGATCGCTCGGCGCTCGAGGCGGGTCGCGACACGCTGGTGCGCCGTCTGCGCAATCGCGGCTGGCCGCAGGCCGAGGCGCTGCTGGCCTACACCACCAACACCCGCGCGCGCACCGCCGATGTGGAAGTGTCGGTGGTGCCGGGCGCGCGGGCGCGCATCGGACGCATTGCCCTGCAGGTGGAGTCGCCCGACGGCAGTCGTCAGGTGTCGGATGCCATGATTCGTCGCGCGCTCAATGTGTCGCCTGGCGACTGGTACAGCGCCCGCGCCATCATCGACGCGCAGCGCAATCTCTATCAGACCGACGTCTTTCAACGTGTCGAGATTCAACCCGACAGCCTGCAGCCGGCCGGCGATACGCTGGTGAATCTCACGGCGCGCCTGGTGGAAGGCGACCGGTTTGCCGTGCGCGGTGGCATGGGTTGGGCCACACTCGATTGCTTTCGCACGCAGGCCTCGCTGACCGATCGCGACTTCCTGCCCTACGCACAGCGTCTCGAGCTGACCGCGCGCGTGAGCAAGATCGGACTCGGTGCGCCGGTGGATGGATTCCCGGAACTGTGTCAGGGGCAGGCGCGCTCCGATCCGTACTCGCGCACGCTCAACTACTACACCTCGATGACGCTGCGGCAGCCGGTGCGTGCCGAGCAGGCGCGGGTGCCCTCGCTGACCGTGTTCAGCTCCACGCTCAGCGAGTACCGCGCCTTCCTGCGTCGCACGCCCATTGGTGGCGTGTTCTCCGTGACCGATCCGTTTGCACGCCGAGCGGCCACGCGCACGCCCAGCACACTGTCGTATCAGCTGGAGCTTGGACGTACCGAAGCGGAGCCGGCGTTCTTCTGCGCGGTGTTCAACGCCTGTGACGCGGAGTTGCGCGGCTTCCTGCAGCGCAACAATCGACTGGCGGCGCTCGAATTCAGCATGTCGCGCGAGCGACTGAACGACCCGTTGCGTCCGTCGGGGGGCACGCTCGCCCGCGTCTCGCTGCGCCATGCAAGCACCCTCATTGGCAGCGACCGTACCCAGCAGTTCAATCGTGCCACGGCCGATGTGTCGTGGTATCACCAGTTGGGCAGCGCCACCGTCACCGCCCATGTGCGGGGGGGACTGGTGCAGGGGCAGGGCAGCGGCGCCGGCGTGGGCAGTTTCATTCCGCCGCAGGAACGACTCTACGCCGGTGGCCCCACCACCGTGCGTGGTTTCCGTCAGAATGAGTTGGGCCCCGCCGTGTACATCGTGAGCGGCTATCAGGCGGTGGATGAAGGAGGACGTCAGTTCTTCCGCGTCGATTCCACCACGGTCACCGAGCGCGTGGTTCCCACGGGTGGCAACACGCTGTTTGTCGCCAACCTCGAGGCACAGTGGCCAAGTCCGGTGTTGCCGCGTCTGCTGCAGCTGGCGGCGTTTGCCGACGCCGGGCGCTTGTGGAACCGCGGTGACGTGGCGCGCGGCGCCTCGCTTGCGAGCGATGGACCCATCATCAAGGTCACGCCGGGTCTCGGTGTGCGTGTGGCCTCTCCCTTCGGCGCCATTCGCGTTGACTTTGGTTACAACCCGTATGCGCTGCCGGCCGGTGCGGCGTATTTCAATGCACCGCTGCAGGCTGGAGTGGCGCCGCTGTACTGCGTGAGCCCGGGCAATCAGCTGGCCATCAACGAGAGCATCCAGCCGGGCGCGCCGCCGGTGCAGGCCTCGGGCTCCTGCCCGGCCACGTTCCGACCCACGCGGCGCACGGGTCTGCTCGGACGACTGAATCCGAGCATCTGGATCGGGCAGGCCTTCTGATGGCACCGCGCCGCCGCACCGTCGTGTTGGGCACCGCTACGGTGCTCCTGCTGCTGCTGGTCGCGGCGGTGGGTGGCGTGGTGGGGCTCACGCAGACCGATCGCGGACGGGCGTTCATTCTGCGCACGGTGTTGCCCATTGCGCGCGCTGCCATTCCCGGTACGCTGCACGTGAGTGGGCTGCACGGCACGTTGTTCACCGAGCTGGCCATCGACTCGTTGGACCTGCGCACCGCCGACGGCAAGCCCTTCCTCACCACGGGCCCGATTCGGCTGACCTACGACCCGCGCGATTTGCTCGATGCGCGCATCGTCATCAAGTCGCTGGAAGTCACGCGGCCCCGCATCACGCTCATTGACTACGGCAACGACGACTGGAATTGGAAGCGTGCGCTGCGGCGTGGCCCGTCGAAACCCAAGGGCACGCCCAATCGCTTCGGGCGCTACATCGTCATCGACACCACCACGCTGCACGAGGCCACATTTGTTGCCCGTCTGCCGTGGCAGTTGTCGGATACCCTGCGCGGCGCCAAGCGTGACAGCGCGCTGCGCTACAACCTCACGCGGCTCGACGGTGAACGCCGCGCTGAAGACGGGCGCTATGTGCAGGTGTATCGGTTTGTGCGAGGTAACGTGGCGCTCGGGCGCAGCCGCCTCGCCGATCCGGACAGCGCCGGCCAGGCCTTCGCCGTGCGCAAGCTGGACGTGATGTGGGTGTATCCGCCCTTCTGGTTTCAGGGTTTGCAGGGGCGCTTTCTCAAACTGGGTGACTCGCTGTTCGTGGACAGCGCCCGCTTTGCCTTGCCCGGTTCGCGTGCGCATGGAGGGGCCAAGATCGTGTGGGGCGGCGGCAAGCCGGTGCGCTACGACATCCGGCTGCAACTCGACACCGTGTCACTCACCGATCTGGCGTGGATTGATGAGACCGTGCCCCACGTGGGTGGCGGGCGTGCCTTCCTCACCATGCGCAACGACCCGCGCAACCTGAGTATCATCGACTACCAGATCACCAACATGGACGCGCGCTCCCTGCGTTCGCGGCTCATGGGGCGCATGACCTGGGGGGTTGGTGGGCCGGTCACCCGTTTGTCAGACGTGGACCTGCAGCTGGAGCCGGCACACACCGACTTGTTGCGCTGGTTCAATGGGGAGCCCTTCCCGTACGACTGGCAGGGCGCTCTGCGCGGACGGGTAACAGGACGCGGCGGATTCCTGCCCGACTGGCAACTCGATGATGCCCAGCTGGCCTACTTTGATGAGCACGTACCGGGTGCGGTGAGTCGCGCACGGGCGCGCGGGCGACTCAACATCTTTGCTCCCGCGGAGGCGGTGCTCAAAGGCGTCGATCTGGACATCGAACAGCTCGACTTCCGCACGCCACGCTATGTGAACCCGCTGTTTGCGGAACTCAACGGCTTTGCGCGCGGCCGGGTGCGACTCGATTCGCTGTGGTACGACGCCTTCTTCAGCAACGCCGATCTCGAGCTGGTAGACGGACCGGGACAGCCCTCGCGCTTCACCGGCGCTGGTCGCTACACGCTGGTTCCCGAGGGCACGTTCTTCGATGTGGATTTGCAGGCCGTGCCCCTGTCGTATACCACGCTGTCGCGGTCGTATCCCGATATGCCGCTGCGCGGGTCGGCCGTGGGGCGCATTGTGGCCAAGGGCATGGCCGATGCCTTCGACCTGCAGGCCACGCTCGCCGGTGAAGGCGGCGAATTGAGTTTCACGGGCACGGCCGATGCGCTGGTGCCGGTCATGGGCGCCAATGGCAATTGGCGCGCACGCGGTGCCAACCTGCAGTCACTCTTTGGCGACACGCGCCTGCCCGCAAGCGCACTCACCATGGCCGGTCTGGTCAACCTCCAGGCCACCGTGGACAGCACCACCGACGAATTCATCACCAGCAGCATCCGCGGTCCGCTCACGGCCACGGTCGATCAGTTCTCGCGCATTGCCGATGCGCGGCTCTTTGGCGGCACCGTGTCGGTGCTCTTCGATTCGGGCCACGTGCGGGTGGACACGCTGCAGGTGGAGAGCTCGGCACTTCGTCTCGTTGCGCGCGGCGGTCTCGGACTCGATGCGGCGCGCCGCGATGCGCTGCGTTTCAATCTCGTGATTGATTCGCTGGGCGGCCTGCGTCCCTGGCTTTCGCCACGCGACAGTACCCGAACGCCGTTCATTCTGCCCACCGACACCCTGCGTGGTACCGTGGAAATGAGTGGCACGCTGTTCGGCTCCGTGGATTCGCTCGACACGCGCGGCCTCGATCTCGACGCGCGCGCCGATCTGCGGGACGTGGTGGTGGCGGGCACGCGTTCCTTGCGCGCCGGCTTTGACTTGCAGGTGGCCGATGTCCTGCGCGGGGCCAACGGGATGCTGGTCGCCACGGCTGATTCGGCCCTGCTGTTGGGTCTCGATGTGTCGGCGGCCACGGCGCGGTCCACGCTCAAGGGTGGGCTGGCCGAACGTTTCTCGGTGGCCTTGCGCACACCGTCGGAGAGTCGCCTGCAGGTGGCGGGCGGCGTCACGCGCGTGGGTGACAGCACCGACGTGCGATTCGATACGGTGTCGGTGCGGGTGGACAGCGGACTGGCCAGACCACGTGGTTTTGCCCTCGTGGCGCCGGCCACGCTGCGGCTCCTGGGTGGCGGTCGTGGTGTGCTCGACTCGCTGGTGCTGCAGCACACCGACACCGGCCGGTTGCTGCTGCGCGGAGCGCTTGGTGACAGTGGGCGGGTGGGCGGACAGTTTGTCGCCGACCGTGTGCCGCTCAGTGACATCGGACGATTGCTGCGCCGTGAGAGTCCAACCCGTGGCGCGATGAATGCCGACTTCACGCTGTCAGGCACTCGTGAGGCCCCGCGCATGGATGGCACCGTGCGCCTCGCGGATGCGGTCCTTGGGCGAGTGCGCTTCGGTGAGCTGTTCGCGCGCGCACACTACGATTCACTCAGGCTCGGCGTCGAAGGGTCGCTGCAAGTGGGTGGAAGGTCCGCCCTCGTCATGTCGGCGTCGCTGCCCATGGACTTGGCCCTCGCGCCTCGTGAACGGCGCACCATCGATCAGCCACTCACGGGTCGCATCGAGAGTGCGCGCACGGATCTTTCGCTGCTCGAGTCGCTCTTCCCCGATGTGACGCGCGCCAGTGGCTCGCTGGAAACCGATGTTGCGCTCACGGGCACCTGGGATCGTCCCAGGCTGCGTGGACAGCTGCGCGTGGACAACGCCTCCCTGTCGCTCGAGAACCTCGGTATCCGCCTCGAGAAGGCGTCAGCCGATGTGGGTCTGTTGGGCGACACCATCCAGATTCGGCGCTTTGGTGCCAGCAGTGGGGCACCCACCGACTCGCTGGGCCTTTCGGGTGTTATTGGCATTACCGAAATCGCCAAGCCCTCGTTCAACCTCAAGTTGACGGCCAACAACTTCCTGGCGGTGGACAAGGCCCGGTCGGCTTCACTGACGCTCACCACCACACGGCCCATCACACTCGAGGGTTCAAGTGAGGCGCCGGTGCTGCGCGGCGCCGTGCGTGTGGACCGCGGGCGCGTGTACATCAATCAGTTGGCACAGCGCCGCGCGCTGGATGTGCCCGAAGATCTCGATCTCATCGACACCACACGCTTTGGGGTGAATGCGCTGCTGCCGAATGCGCCCAGCATGATCATGCGCAATCTGCAGCTTGACGATGTGCGCCTGCGCATCGGGGATGACGTGTGGCTGCGCTCGCCCGAGGCCAACCTCAAGCTGGGTGGCCAGTTGCGGCTCACCCGCTCGGCGCCGCGCGATGTGAGAGGTGCGCGACTCGCGCTGGCCGACTCCCTCACCGTGGAGCGTGGCACCTATCAACTCAACCTCGGCATTGCCCGTCCCACCTTCGAGGTGGAGCGCGGCGTGGTGCGATTCTTCGGTGACCCGGACCTCGAGCCCACGCTCGATATTGCGGCGCTGCACACGGTGCGCGAGACGCGTGCCAACTCCAATCGCCAGGACGTGCGCATTCGCGTGAACATCGGCGGCACCGTGGAGCGTCCCACGCTCGCGCTCACCAGCGCCGACAATCCGCCGCTGCCCGAGAGCGACATGCTGAGCTATCTGGTTACCGGCGAACCGGCGTACACGGTGCTAGGCAGTACATATGCCGAGCAGGGCGCCACGCTCGCACTTCGTCTGGCGGGTTCGTATTTGTCGAGTCGTCTGGCGGGTGGGCGTTTTGATGTGGTGCAGGTGGAGCCCACGGCACTCAATCCCGGCGACGCTGCCAACCTGCGCCAGAACGGCCTGGGCATTCTCGCGTCCACGCGCGTGGGTGTTGGCGGTCAGGTGGCGCGCAACACCTTCCTGACCTTCAGCACCGGCCTCTGTGGCCTCGCGCCGCAGACCGGCAGCGGGGACGCGTTGTCGCTGTTTGCGCAGGGGCTTGGCGTGAAGGTCGAACGCCGCTTTGACGGGGGGCTGTCGGTACAGGCCGGCCTCGAACCCGGCTCGTCGGCGCAGGCCTGCGGACGCCTGGGCATTTCCCGCACGTTCCAGCAGACGCCGCCGCAGATCGGTATCGATTTCTTCCGCTTCTGGACCTTCTGAACGGATCGGGGCGCATTCTGTAACGGTCGAGGCCGCTGGCTCGTCTCTCTACGCCATGGTCTCTCCGCCCCAGTTCCTGCCCGCCGCCAATACCCAGCCCGCCCTTCACGGGGTGCTGGATTCCATCGACCGCGCCGATTCCACGGCGGGGCGTGTGCAGGCGGCGGTCCATGGCCTGCAGGACCTGGGCTTCGAGCAGGTGGTCGTATCCCTGCGCGATCAGTCTCTCAACACCACGCTGGTGGTGGAGACGGACTCGCAGGTGTTTCCGCAGGTCGGGGCCCCTGGCCCGATGCCACTCAAGGCGCTGCCGGGTGCGGTGTGGCGGCGACGCCTGCAACATCTCGATCGATTCAAGGTCGGGGACCTCTATCTGCTCGATGGCAGCGACCCGTGGGTGGCGCTTGAGTTCTATGGCACCGACCCCAGTGCATCGGCCGACGACGATCGCTGGCTGCCCACGGATCTCATCATCGGTGTCATGCGTGGCCCGCACGGCGACGTGCTGGGCTTCGTGAAGATTGCCAATCCGCGCGATGGTCGGCGCCCGAGCGACATTCGGCAGCGTGATCTGGCGGCCATTGTGCGCCATCTGGCGGCACGTGTGGGGCATGACGCCCTTGAAGCGGTGGCGCAGCAGCGCCATACGCGTCTGCAATTGTTGCAGGAGGCTGGCGCTTCGCTGGCCCGTTCGCTCGACGAACAGGAGATCGTGCGTGAGCTCGCACGTCAGGCGCAGCGCGCCGTTCGATGCGACGGGGTGGCGCTCATGGTGCCCGACCTCACCAATGACCTGCTGACCACCACGCTGCGCATTGTGCGCGGCGCTGAACGACCGCGAGCCACCGTGCGCCTGGGCGATGGGCTCGTGGCCGAAGTGGCGCGCACCGGCCGCCCGGTGCGTGTCGGCGACCGTGATGCCGACCGCGCCCGCGAGCGTGCGGGGTTGGTGGCACCGCTGTCGTTCTACGACATCGTGGGTGAGGCGACGCCGGCCAGTTCGGTCATCGTGGTGCCCGTGCGCGTGGGGATCCGGCTGCTGGCCGTGCTGGCCGTGCACTCTTCGCATGTCAACGTCTTCTCGGCGGAAGACGAAGAGGTGCTGTCGACCATGGCGTCGCAGGCGGCCACGGCCCTCGCCAATGCGCGGCGCTACGCCGAGAGTGAGCGGGAGCGTCGTACCACCGAAGCGCTGGCCGATGTGGCGCGCGCTGTCGGTGAGTCCTTGAGGCTGGGTGAAGTGCTGCGGCTGATTCTGCGGCACTCGGTGTCGCTGCTTGGCGTCGAAGGCGCCTGCATTGCGCTCCGCAATGGCGACTATCTGCACATCGTGGCCGCGCACGGCAGCGCCGAAGTGTTGAGTGGGGTGCATCTTCCGGTGGCGTCGAGTCTCATTGGCCGTGCCGTGGAAAGCAACGAACTGGTGCTGGCCAACGAGTTCACGGGTGAGGTGGCGCTCAACAAGACGGTGCAGCATCTGGCGCGCATTCAGCGCACCGTCATCGCGCCACTGGTCACGGGCCAGGGCACGATTGGCGGCATTGCGGTCATCAACCGCGAGCGCCCCTTCGATCAGGACGATGCCAAGGTGCTCAAGCGCCTGGCCGATCAGGTGTCGGTGGCCATCGTCAATGCGCGCCTCTTCGAGGAGATCGAAAAGGCCACGCAGGAGTGGAAGGTAGCCTTTGACAGCACCGCCAGCGGCATTGTGGTACTGGACGAGGCGCGCTGCGTGGTGCGCTGCAATACGCGCGCGGCGGAAATGTGTGGTCGTTCGGTGTCGGCGTTGCTGCGCACGCGTTTTCGCGTGGCGCTGTTGGGTCCGGGTGACGAGGCCGATGGCCGTGCGCTCGACGCGTTCATGGAGCGCGCCATCGAAGATGGCGTCCCGGTGCGGGAAGCCGTGCGTGATCTCGCCACGGGCCGTCTGTTTGCTCTACTGGCCGCGCCGCATCCGGCAGGCGGCCTGGTCATCACCTTCGACGATGTCACCGAGTCCTCGCGTCTGGCCGAACAGCATGGCAAGGTGCTGGATACGGTGTCCGATGCAATCGTGATCACCGAGGTGGACGGGCGCATTGCCTTTGCGAATCCCGCGGCGCACGCGCTGTTTCAGCGTCTGAACCTGGTGGGGGAGACTGCGGAGCCGCTGGTGCCCGGTGAGTGGTGGCCGGTGGTGCGTGCCAATGAGCAGGCGGTGATGCGTGGGGAACAGCCGCGCTACGAGTGTGAGGTGCTGCGCCGCGACGGCACACGCCGCAGCGTGCAGGTGGCCACGGCGCCGCTCTACGAGCTGGGTGTGATCATCGGGTCGGTGGCCTGTTTGCGCGACGTGACCGACCAGCGGGCCGATGCGGTGGCCCGTGAGCGCTCCGAGCAGCTCTATCGTGGCGTGATCGAGAACGCGACCGACGCGATCTTCACGCTGGACGCCGAGGGCCGTTTCACCTCGGTCAACCGTGGCATGCTGAACGAGTCCGGTCTCAGCAGCGAGCAGATCATCGGCGCGCCGTATCTCACCCTCGTCGATTCGGTGGATCATGACATCGCGCGCCACGAAATGGCGGCGGTGCTTGCCGGCGAGCATCGCAAGCTGCAGCTGCGCTGCCTCGGCGCCAAGGGTTCGCGGCTTACCATGGTGACGGCAGCGCCCCTGCACGAGAACGGCGCGGTCACCGGTGCGCTGTGCATCGTGCGCGACATCACCAGCGATGAGATCCTGCACGAGACGCAGTTGCAGCAGGCACGTCTCGCCGCGGTGGGTCAGTCGCTGGGGCAGATGGCCAACGAATTGAACAATCCGCTCACCAGTCTGCTGGCTGTCGCGGAGTTGCAGGTGTCATCACCGACACTTGGTCGCGAAGACCAGCTGGCGCTCGAACAGATCATCGAGCAGGCGCGTCGGGCGTCGCAGATTGTGGGGCATCTGCTCGAGACCACGGGCGAGTCGCCCGAAGCCGGCGGACCACGTACGGTGGTGGACATCAACGCCATTGTGCGCCGCGCGCTGGAGCATCACGGCTTCTCGCTGCGGGCCGCAGGGGTGGAAGTGCTTGCCGAGCTCGAGGCCGACCTCCCGACCGTGCACGGCGATCCGCTGCAGTTGCAGCAGGTGCTCTCCAACCTGCTGGCCAATGCCGAAGAGGCGCTGGCTGAGCGGGCAGGTGTTCGCAAGATGATGGTGCGCACGGCGCGTGATGCACGGGGCGTGGTGTTGCGGGTCATCGATACGGGGCCCGGCATTCCGGCGTCGCAGCTCTCACGGGTGTTCGAGCCGATGTTCACCACACGCGGACATCGTGGGCACCGAGGGCTTGGGCTCACCATCGCACACACCATTGTGCGCGATCACGGCGGCACGCTGACGGTTGAGTCAGTCTCCGGCGAGGGCACCACGGCCATCGTGCGCTTGCCGGCGTTGTCGACTGGTGAGGCAGTGCCGGAGGCATTGCTGGTCAGTGCAGCGGAGACATCCGCTGCCACGTCTGGCCTTGGTAGCGAGCCGCTGGCCGGTGAGGCGACGGCACCCGTTCGTCGTATTCTGCTCATCGAGGACGAGGACACGCTGCGTATGGCCGTGCAGCGCTATCTCACCAAGAAGGGCTACGCGGTGGACAGCGTGGACAATGGAGCGGCCGCGCTGGAGTGCCTGGCCGCGGCGGAGTACGATCTCGTGCTGCTGGACCTGCGCATGCGCGGGCTGTCGGGCGAGGATGTGTACGATACCTTGCAGACCTCGTTCCCCCGTCAGGCCTCGCGAGTGGTCTTCATGACGGGCGATCTGCACAGCGCGAGCGCGTCGCGGTTCATCCGTCTCACGGGGCGGCCGGTCATTGCGAAGCCGTTCACGCTGGCGGAGATGGAGGGGAGGGTGGGGTCGTTGCTGTCCGCCATGAACAGCAAACTGCGATAGCCGTACGGCAAACGGCGACTGCCACAAAGCGAAACGGCCAACGGCGATAGCCTGCGCGTCGGAAGCCCGCATGCTCGGAAGCCTCAATGGCAGAAGCCTCAACTGCAGTCCCTGCGGTTGAGGCTTCCGTATTGTGGCTGCTGAGGTAATGGCTTCCGGCGCGCAGGCTATCGCCGTTGGCTGTTTCGCGGTTGGCTGTCGCAGTCTGCAGTTCCGCGGTTTGCCGTTCCACATAGCTTATGGCATGTCCCGTCAGACCGTAAAATCCGCGCTCGCCCCCCTGTTCGGCGAGCCCCGCGTTTCCTCCGCGCTCACCTCGCAGTTGCTGGCGGGTGAGGTGCTTGCCGTGCTCGAGCAGCGCGGCGACTGGCTGCACGTGCGTGGCCCCGATGCCTACGAGGGATGGACGCATCGTGGCTATCTCGTGCCAACGCAAGGTGATGAGGCGGCGTGGCATGTCTCCCTCGGCTGCGTGGTCCGCCGCGCCTCGGGTGTGCAGGCGTTGCCGCTCGGCGCCCGCTTCGCTGCGGAGTGCGAGGTGGTGTCTGGTGAGTGGCTGCCAATTGATGCGCTGCCCGAGCACTTCCCCGCAAACGTTGAGGCGGTGGTGAACACGGCGCGCCGCTTCTTCACGGGTACCAGCTACTGCTGGGCCGGCATCACGCCGTGGGGCGTGGACTGCTCGGGCCTGGTGCAGCGCTGCTATGCCCTGCATGGTGTGGCCCTGCCTCGCGATGCGTGGCAGCAGGCGGAGGCGACGCAGTGTGCGTCGGTGGATCTGCACGCCCCGCATGCGGCCGGCGACTTGCTCTTCTTCTCCGATCGCGAGGATCGGCGCATCACCCACGTAGGCCTGGCGACCGGCGACGGCGGCATGGTGCACAGTGCGCTGCGGCGCGGCGGCGTGGTGGAGGAACGGCCGGACTACCTGGCGGCCGAATATGTTGGGGCGGGGAACCGCCAACTGCGATAGCCAACTGCGATAGCCAACCGCGAAACAGCCAACGGCGACAGCCAACAGCGGAACAGTCAACAGCGAAACAGCCAACGGCGATAGCCGTTGATCCGGCAGCCCGCATGTTCGGAAGCCTCAACGGCAGAAGCCCCAACTGCAGGACTTGCGGTTGAGGCTTCCGTGATTCGGCTGCTGAGGTACAGGCTTCCGGCGCGAAGGCTATCGCGGTTGGCCGTTTCGCCGTTGGCTATCGCGGTTTGCTGTTCGGCTGTCGCCCTTCGCAGTTCAAGCCGGCAGCTGCCCCGGTCCCGCCGGCACCACCGGCGCCGGCGGCGTGCCGCGCACATGCAGCGACGACACCGTCGCCTCGCGTCCATCGATGGACACACGCATGGTGAACTCGCCCAGCATGTCCAGCGGCAGGTCGAGCTGCACGATGATCGGCATGTCGATCTCCTGCTGTCCCGGCGCGGGCGCGCCGATGTCCAGCTGCGCCTCCGAGTGCCAGAGCTCCACGCCGCGCGGGTTGATCCAGCGCAGCAGCATCGGGTGCGCGCCCGCGTCGCGCGTGGAGGCCTTCATGCGCAGCACGAACGTCGCGCGCGGATGCAGCGCGGGAAACTGTGTCACGTGCAGGGCGTCGAAGATGCCCAGGATATTGAGCTTGCCTTCCTGCGAGAGGTTGGCGGCGTCGGCAAAAAGCGCAAAGGATACGTGCATCGCGCAAAGCTAATCAGCTCCCGCCCGGGGCGGAGGCCCGCCTAGATTTCGGGATGTCTCTGGCCACGTCCCCGACGCTACCCGTCACTGCCGCGCGCCCCGCCTTCGGGGCCACCGACCTCGGGCTCGTGCTCATGGCCGTCATCTGGGGCGTGAACTACTCCGTGGTCAAGGCCGGCCTCGCGGTCATGTCGCCGCTGGCCTTCAATGGCGCCCGGGTGACGCTCGCCGCGGCGGTGCTCTTTGCGGTGGCCGCCACCGTGCGCGATCGCGCCTGGCCCACGAAGCGCGATACCTGGAAGCTTCTGGGGCTCGGGCTCATGGGCAACGGCATCTATCAGCTCCTGTTCATCTTCGGCATGGCCCACACACGGGCCGGCGTGGCCGCGCTCATCGTGGCCGCGGGTCCGGCGTGGATTGCCATCGTATCACGTCTCCTTGGACGCGAGCGTCTGCCGCTGGTTGGTTGGGCCGGCATTGCCTTGCAACTCGTGGGTGTGGGCTGCGTGGTGGGCAGCACGCGCGGCTTCGAGGGTGGCGGCACGGTCATGCTGGGCGCCGCGCTCATCGCCATGGGGAGCATCACCTGGGCCGTGTTCAGCGTGCTGCTGCAGCCTTACACGCAGCGCGCGCACCCGCTGCACCTCTCGGCACTCACCATGGCCAGTGGGGCCCTGCTCATTGGTGCCGTGGCCGTGCCCGACCTGCTGCGTCTGGACTGGACGACGCTCGACTGGAAGGCCTGGGGCGCTGTGGTGTATGCCGGGGTGGGCGCACTCGTCATTGCCTATCTGCTGTTCTATCGCGGCGTGCGGGTCCTCGGCCCCACACGCACGGCCATGTACGGCAACCTGCAGCCCATCATTGCTCTCGCGGTAGCCGCTCTGCTGCTGCATGAACGCCCCACCGGCTGGCAGTTGCTGGGTGCGGCCTGCATCATGGGTGGGTTGCTCGTGTCCCGTCGTGCGCATCGCACGCCGGATCTTCGTCCTCGCACCACATCATGAAGCTCGTTCTGTTCGATATCGATGGAACCTTGCTGCGCACCGACGGCGCCGGACGCCGCTCCATGGAGCGTGCGCTGCTGACCGTGTTCGGCACCACCGGCAGCCCGGACTATCGCTACGATGGCAAGACGGACCGGCAGATCACCCGCGAGCAGATGCGTGCCGCCGGCTTCACGGATGCCACTATCGATGCGCGCATGGACGATGTGTTCGATCTCTATCTCGCGCAGCTCACGCGTGAGCTCGACCACAACCCGGCCCAGGCTGAACGACTGGCCGGTGTGCCGCCACTGCTGGAGCGGCTGCGCGCGCACGAAGGCGTAACCCTGGGACTGCTGACCGGCAACATCGAGCCGGGCGCACAGCGCAAGCTCGCAGCGGTGGACATTGCCTGGGAGCAGTTCCGCGCCAACGCCTTTGGCAGCGACCACGAAGAGCGCAGCGCACTGCCCGCCGTGGCGCAGCAGCGCGCCAACACCTTGCTGGGGCGAAACATCGACGGTTCGCAGCTGGTGATCATTGGTGACACGCCAGCGGACATTCACTGCGGCCGCAGCCTCGGCGTGCGCGCCATTGGCGTGGCCACGGGACGGTTCAGCACCCACGATCTTTCGCAGCATGCGCCATATGCGGTGCTCGAGTCGCTGGCCGATACCGACGCGGCGCTCGACGCGATTCTCGCCTGACGCACACGTAACACTCGTAACGCACACGTGACGCTCATGGCCGATTCCGCGCTGCCACCCGCCCCACCCCTGCCCACGGTCGCCGTGCATGTGCACGGCATCGTGCGCGGCCGCGATATCGATGCCGCGGGCCAGGCCTCACTCGATGACGGGGCGCTGCTGCTGCAGTGGCCGGCGGCGGCCGCGTGGCGGCTCGCACTCGATGGACTGGAAGGGCTCGCGATCCATCCGCAGCGCTGCACGCTGTATCTGCGCGATCACGATGTGCTCGAACTGACGGGTGGTGACGACCTGCGCCCACTCGCGCTTTCCTTGCTCGCGGCGGCCTGCCTCATGCCCGAACTCACACGCGGGCTGCGCGCCTTCGGTCTCACGCGCGTGCCGGCCACCGGACCCGACGATCCGTTGGCGGCCGCGCATGACGCGTGGTTTGCGCCACTGCTGGATGCGCGGCGGGCGGTGCAGGGCGTGAGTGATCCGCTGCGGCAGGTGGCGCTGCTCGACGGTGCCGTGCTCAGCACGCGCATGCAGCAGGTGCTCACCGATCTCTCGCGCACGCTGGCCAGCCAACCCGCCGAGCAGCGTGCGCTGGAAGCGGTGATGGAGGACGAGGCGGCACCGCTGTTCGAGGCGCTCGCGCGCATGCGGGTGGCCGGCGAGGCGCTGCGCGGTAGCGCGATGGACAGCCAGTTGGCCGAGTGGCGGCGATGGGTGGAGCAGGCGCGAGAGGTGTTTGCCGCTGCCGACGACGCGTGGTCGGAGATTTCGATGGTGCTTCGGGGTTAGGTGAACAGCAAACAGCGAGAAGCCAACTGCGGAACAGCAAACCGCGACAGCCAACTGCGAAACGGCCAACCGCGATAGCCTGCGCGCCGGAAGCCATTACCTCAGCAGCCGTAACACGGAAGCCTCAACCGCAGACTTGCAGTTGAGGCTTCTGCCATTGAGGCTTCCGAGCATGCAGGCTTCCGGCGCGCAGGCTATCGCGGTTGGCCGTTTCGCTTCATGGCTGTTGCAGTTCGGCTGTCGCGGTTTGCTGTTCCGCAGTTGGCTTGTCGCAGTTGGCTGTTAATGCCCGCACCCGCAGTCCGACCCGCAACCGGTCTTGCGCGCCGGCCGCAGCGCCTTCCATGCCCGTCGCGCCGTAAACGCCACGGCCGCCGCCACGATGCCGAACACCACCAGCGTATCGACTGACATCTGCGCTATCCTCCGAAGCCGAGTGCCCGTCCACCTGCGTACACCAGCCAGGCGGCCACCCACGCCAGCGCCAGCATGTACACGAACTGGATGCCGGCCCAGCGCCATCCCACCGCGCCACCGCCTGCCTCACGTACCGTGACCGCCACCGTGCTGATGCACATGAGCGCGTACACGTAGAACACCATCAGCCCGATGGCGACAAGCGGCGTGTAGCGACGCTGCCCCGTGTTCGGGTCCACTTCGGCGCGCAACTTCTCGCTCAGTGCCGCTTCGTTCTCCCCACCGACACCGTAGATGGTGCCCATGGTGGACACGAACACCTCGCGCGCCGCGAAGCTGGCCGCGATGGACACGCCGATCTTCCAGTCATACCCCAGCGGACGCACCACGGGTTCAATGGCCTTGCCCACGCGACCCAGCAGCGAGTACTCGAGCTGCTGCTCGGCCTGCGTTTCCTCCGGCAGCGACGCATCCACGCTGGCCTTGGGATAGGTGGCCATGGCCCAGAGCACGATGGACAGCGCGAGAATGACCGTGCCCGCGCGGCGCAGGAAGAGCGCACAACGCTGCCATACCGAGACCAGCAACGACCACACACTCGGCCAGCGATAGGGCGGCAACTCCAGAATCATGGGGCGCACCGGGCCCTTGAGCAGCGTGCGCTTGAAGATGGCCGCCACCACCAGCGCGGTGACCGTGCCGAGGAGGTACATGCCCAGCATGGTGGCGCCCTGCATGGTAAGGCCGGGCAGCAACGCCGTGGTGGGCACGAAGGCGCCAATGAGCAGTGTGTACACTGGCAGGCGCGCCGAACAGCTCATGAGCGGCACCACCATGATGGTGGCGAGACGGTCCTTGGGGTCCTCAATGGTGCGGGTGGCCATGACACCCGGCACCGCGCAGGCATAACCCGAGAGCATGGGAATGAAGCTCTTGCCGTGCAGCCCCACGCGGCGCATCACACGATCCATGAGGAACGCGGCGCGTGCCATGTAGCCCGAGTGCTCGAGCAACGTGATGAACGCAAAGAGAATGGCGATCTGGGGCAGGAAGACGAGCACCGACCCGACGCCGCCAAACAGGCCGCCTTCCACCAGACTGCGCAGGTCGCCCTCGGGTATGCGCTCAGCCACCGCACCACCGAGTGCGCCAATGAGCACCTCGATGCCGTCCATCAGTGGCGCCGCCCAGGTGAAGACCGCCTGGAACACCACGGCCATGAGCAGCAGAAAAATCAGCGGCCCCCACACGCGATGCAGCACCACCCGGTCCACCCGATCACTGAATGACACGCTGTCCTGCGCCGTGCGTGTGACCGTGCGTCCCACCACATCGGCAATCCACGCGTAGCGGATTTCACTTTCGAGACGCGCGGGCGTGTAGCCGGCGCCGCGCAGCTTCTCCATGGCGGCCACCACTTCGTCGCGCAGATCAGGCACCTGCGCGAGATGCGGCTCGGTGCGCTGCACCCCCAGAAGACGCAGCGCCTCCATGCCAGCGGCCGAGGGATGCAGGCCTTCACGCAGCAGACACTGTTCCACGGGGGTGAGTGCACGCTGCACATCGGCCGGCAAGCGGAAGCGCCGCTCGGGCAGCGGCAGCGTGCCGGCGCGCACCAGCGCCGACTTGAGTGGGTCGAGCCCCTCACCGCGCTTGGCCACCGTCGGAATGACCTGCACACCCAACTCGTGCGACAACTCGGGCACATCTATGTTGATGCCCTGCGCCGTCGCCACATCGATCTGGTTGAGTGCTACGACGACGGGCACCCCGAGTTCGATGACCTGGCCCGCCAGGAAGAGATTGCGCTCGAGGTGCGAAGCGTCGATCACAACCAGCACGACGTCTGGGCGCCAACGATCGGCGTCACGCTGCAACAGCACGTCGAGTGCGATCTGTTCGTCGGGCGAGCCGGCAGACAGCGAATAGCTGCCGGGCAGATCGAGCACGGCCACACGCTGACCGCCGGGGCCCTTGAAGGCGCCTTCCACGCGCTCGACGGTGACGCCGGCAAAATTGCCCACGCGCTGGCGCAGACCGGTGAGCGCGTTGAAGAGCGTGGTCTTGCCGGTGTTGGGGTTGCCGATGATGGCGACCCGCAACGTGCCGCTTGGCGGCAGGGGCGCAGTGGCGCCCGAAGCAGACTCGGCGGTTGGAGCGGTCATGGCCGCACCGTGGTGTTCACGCCGCGAGGTTCAGCACAGCAGCGCCGCGCTCAGGCGCGGGACGCAGACGGCTGAACGGTGATGCCCGCCGTGAGCGTCGCGCCGAGGGCGAGGCGCGTGCCGCGCACTTCGAGGAGCATGGAGTCGCGCGCGTCGATGACATTGACCGACGTCCCTTCGCAGAAACCCAGTGCGCGGAGGCGGCAGGCTTCGTCGCCCGAACACTCGATATCGACGACCGTCACGCGCGTACCGGCGCGGCAGCTGCTCAGCGCGCAGGTGCGCGTGGCGCTCTCGGTCGACTGCAGGGTGGGAAGGCTGGCGTGGTTCACGGATCTAGATGAGAATGTTTCTCAAAGGTGACAATGAATAGTACTCAGCCCAAGGGTGGATGTGCAATGGGGAGAACTCCAATCGGGGATTGCGCGCGGGGCGCCTGTAACCAGACGCCCCGCCACGCGGACTAGCGCGCCGCCTGCCGCCGCGACGCCATCACGCCCGTGCCCAGCACGGCCAGCACGATGGCAATCACCTGCGCCGCCGTGAGCGGGCCAAAGAAGCGGTCGTCCTTGGCGCGGAAGAACTCCACGATGAAGCGCTCGATGCCGGCCACAATGAGATAGAGGCCAAACAGCCAGCCGGCCTTGTGCGGATGCTTGCGCAGGGCCCAGAGCACGACAAACATGCCGAAGCCCATGACCGTCTCGTAGAGCTGTGTGGGGTGCACGGCCACAACCGAAGCCGGATCGCTGCCCTCGGGGAACTGCACGCCGAACATGGAGCTCATGACACCCACGGTGCTGGGTGGCGCGCCCTCGGGAAACTGGGTGGCCAGGAAGCCGTTCCACGGCCGACCATAGTCGTCGCCCACCGCCCAGCAGCCCGTGCGACCCACGGCGTAGCCGGCGGCAATGGCAATGCCCGCCACGTCGGCAATGCGCAGGAAGTTGAGCTTCTTGTACCTGATGACGGCCCAGCACAGCGCCACCGCGCCCATGAAGCCGCCCCAGAACACAAAGCCGCCGCGGCTGAAGAACGCGCCCGGATCGCCCGTGAGCACCACGTAGTAGCTCTTGGCGCCAATCAGCGTGCCAATGAGCGCGGCCATGACGATGTCGGGGATGGCCTCCGCCTCCGCGTTCTGTCCGCGGCGCCAGAGTTCGCGCTGACAGATGATCTGCGAAATGGCGAAGGCCGCGAGCACAGCCAGGCCGAAGCCGGTGAGCTCCAGCGGACCGAGCGAAAAACTCGTGGGGTGATGAACGATGGGCGACATCAACTCAAGATAGACCGGGAATGGGCAAGGACGCCGTGGCCGTCATGCTGGGCGCGGCAAACTCTCCGCGCCCGAAACGATATAACCCCGCCGCGGCGATCATGGCGGCGTTGTCGGTACTGAGACGCGGGGTGGGCGCAAATACCGTCCCCCCGCGCGCGGCAAAGCGCTCACGCAGCGCCTGCTGCAGCGCGCCATTACAGGCCACGCCACCGCCCAGCACAATGCGGCCGCGCCGGTGGGCCTTGGCCGCGCGATACACCTTTTCGGTGAGCGTGTCGATGACGGCATCCTGAAAGCCGCGCGCAATGCTGGCGCGCTGGGCATCCAGCGTGCCGTCCTTTTCTGCGGCACGTACCGCGTAGAGCACGGCCGTCTTGAGACCGCTGAACGAACAGTCGTAGTAATCGGGGTCGGTGACGACGGCGCGCTTGCGCAGCATGGGCCGCGCGAACCAGTGCGCGTGTCCGTACGCCGGTGACTGCGCCGTGGCCGCCAACTGCTCGATGGGACGTCCACCGGGATACGGCAGACCGAGCAGCTTGGCAACCTTGTCGAAAGCCTCACCCACGGCATCGTCACGCGTTTGGCCGAGCAGGCGATACCTGCCCCACTCCGGGACATCGAGCAGCAGGGTGTGACCGCCACTGACCAGCAGGGCCGTAAACGGCGGCGCAGCGTCGGGATGTTCGAGCAGCGTGGCAAAGAGATGCCCTTCCATGTGATGCACGGGCACCACCGGCTTGCCATGAGCGAGCGCGAGACCCTTGGCGTAGCTCGTGCCCACGAGCAACGCACCGACCAGACCCGGCGCGTGGGTGACCGCCACCGCATCGATGTCGGCCATGCCCACGTCTGCTTCGCGTAGCGCCGCCTCCACCGCCGGCACGATGCCGGTGAGATGCTGGCGGCTCGCTATTTCCGGCACCACGCCACCAAAGAGCCGATGCACGTCCTGGGAAAGAATCACCAGGGACTCGATGGAAGCCTCAACGAGCGTTACCTGTCCATCCGCACCCAACTGCTGCACACCACGCACCACCGCCGCCGACGTTTCGTCGCAGGACGTTTCGATGCCCAGCAGGCGCACAGTCTGCGGCGTGTGGCTCACAGCGTGTGACTCACAGCGAGTGGTTCACAGTGTGTCGCTCATGCCAGCGCGTCAGGGACGCGGCTCGTCGAGCAGCATCGACATGAGCTTGCGATTGCCCTCGGAGTTCCAGTCTTCGGCGCCGATGGACTTGCGGCGAATCACGCCCTTGCGGTCGATGACAAACGTTTCGGGCACACCCGTGGTGCGATAGATGCCCTGAATGCTGCCCGACTCATCGTGCAACACCTCGAAGCCCAGCTTGTACTCCTGCACAAAATCGCGGATGGCCTGCTCCTGGCCGGCGTTGTCCACGCTCACGGCCACGATCTTGAGGCCCTTGGGGCCCAGCGCCTGGTGCAGCGAGTCCATGCTCGGCATTTCCACGCGGCAGGGAATGCACCAGGTCGCCCAGATGTTGAGCAGCACCACTTCGCCGCGATAGTTGGTGAGCGACTTCATGGCCGCGGGCTGCGTCAGCGTCTTGGCCGCAAAGCCCGGCGCATCGGAGCCCACGGTCACGCTGGTGAGTTCGTCCTTGAGGAAGTGCGAGGCCGTGAACGCGCCGCCCAGCAGCACGGCCACGATGCCCAGCACGATCATCCACTGCTGCTTGACCGTCATACGCTTTCCGAGCAGAGGTTGCGCAACACGGCGATCTCCGACTGCGGATGCGCCGCGCCGAAGATCGCGTTGCCGGCGACAAAGGTGTCGGCACCGGCGCGCCAGCAGCGCGCGATGGTCTCGCGGCTGATGCCGCCGTCGACTTCGAGTACCGCCGAGCTGCCGGCCTGATCGAGCAGAAACCGCGCGCGCTCGATCTTGTCCACCGAGTACTCGATGAACTTCTGCCCTCCATACCCCGGATTGACGCTCATGATCAGCAGCAGATCGAGCAGATGCGCGACTTCCTCGATGGCACTGAGCGGCGTGCCGGGGTTGAGGGCCACGCCGGCCTTCGCGCCGAGCTCCTTGATGCGCATGAGCTGACGGTCGAGATGCGGCGCGGCCTCGGCGTGAATGGTGAGCACGTCGGCGCCCGTCTTCACGTAGTCGTCGAAGTAGTTCTCCGGCTCCACCACCATGAGGTGCACATCGACCACCTTGTCGGTGCTCTTGCGCACGGCTTCAATGACCTTGGTGCCGAATGACAGGTTGGGTACGAAGCGGCCGTCCATGACGTCCACGTGAATCCAGTCGGCACCACCGGCCACGCACATGGCCAGCTCATCGCCGAGCTTTCGGAAGTCGGCACTGAGAACGGATGGAGCGATGCGTACGGACATGATCAGCGGAGTGAGAAAAGAGAAACGGCCAGCGTGTCGGCCTGTGGTCGTCCATCACTGAGCACGAGCGTGATGGTGGAGCCGCGATTCACGCGCGCGCCCGAGACCGGAAAGGTGCCCAGCACCACGCCGGCCGGTTTGGGGCTCGACTGAAACTGCACCTCGCCCACCTGCAGGCCAGCATCGACGATGCGGTTGCGCGCTTCGCCTTCCTCGAGATCGAGCAGCGACGGCACCGTGAGCAGGCCCACCGCATCGGCCTGCGCATTGGCCTCGGCCTCCAGTCTGGCCTGTTCGGCCTGCTGGGCCTCGGCCGCCCTGATGGCCGAGTCGATGGGATCCGCGTCGGCCTTGGCCTGCTGGCCACTGGCGAGGCTGTCGAGCATGAGCTGCAGTGAATCCACACTGCCCGCACGTCCCGGCTCAAGCGTGTTCACGGTGACGACCCCGCCGGCGCCGCCGATGGCGAGGCCCGCCAGCACCGCCACGCCGAGACGAATGAGCCAGGTGCGTGTTGTGGCCGGGCCACGTTTCTTCTTCGCCGTGCCGCTGGTCTTCGTGGTTTGGTTGGCCATCAGGCGCGCCTCCGCATGCGAGCAGCAAATGCCCCGTCGGCGTCATGGCGTTGCGGCAGCACACGCAGCAGGCCGGCGTCGAGCACGGCATCGGGCACGGTGCCTTGTGGGGGCGCGTCGAGCATGAAGTCAGGGTGTGAAGCGAGAAACGACTGCACCTGTTCCTCATTCTCTTCGGGTTCGAGCGAGCAGGTGCTGTAGACGAGCAAACCGCCGGGACGCACGAGCGTGGCGGCCGACTTGAGAATCTGCTTCTGCACGGCGGCCAGCACGGGCACATCACTCACGCGCAGTCGCCAGCGCGCATCCGGGTGCCGACGGAAGGTGCCGGTGCCGGTGCACGGCGCATCAACGAGCACCGCGTCCATGAGCGGCAGTGACGGCGCGAGGGCATCGGCTACCACGGGCAGCACGTTGGTGCTGTCCAGGCGTGCAAAGCCGGCCTGCATGCGCCGTACGCGATGCAGACTGCGATCGGCGGCGATGACCAGACGGGCGCGTCGCGCGAGTTCGAGGGCCTTGCTGCCGGGGGCCGCGCACAGGTCGGCCACCACCGCGTGCTCGGGCACATGCGCGTACTGCACAACGAGTGTGGCGGCCGGATCCTGCACGTAGAAGTGGCCCTGCCGGAACGCACCGAGGTCGGCGAGCGCCACCGGCCCGTCCAGTTGCAGCGAGTCGGGCACGAGCGGCACGGGCGTGCCGGTCACACCAGAGTCCGCGAGTTCGGCGGCCAGCACCTCGACGCTGCGTGCGTGCGGACGCAGCACCATGGGCGCGGCCGCGTTGTTTACCGCCAACAATCGCGCGGCGTCGGCTTCACCAAACTGCTGCACCCAGCGCTGCACGATGAACCGCGGGTGGGAATACTCGAGCGCGAGGGCGTCGAACATGTCGCCGCGTTGCTGTTGCTGCGCAAGCTGTGCGGTCAGCGTATCGCGCTCCCGATCGAGGCGACGCAGCACCGCGTTCACGAGCTTGCTGGCGCCAATACCATGGCGGCGCTTGCTGAGCTCCACGGTTTGCCCGATGGCAGCGTAGGCCGGCACCGAACCCATGTGCAGGAGCTGATACGCGCCCATGCGCAGCAGGTCGAGCACATCGGCGTCGAGCACAGCGAGTCCGCCGCGTACGAGGCCACTGAGCTGCGCGTCGAGACGCGCGCGACTGCGCAGCATGCCCCACACGAGTTCCTGCACCCAACGACGATCGCGCGCATCGAGCGGGCCTGCGTGACGATCGAAGGACGCGTCGAGCAGGTGGCCCTGCCGCAGGTCGGTGAGCAGCATGGCCGCTGCCACACGGGACGGTGTGACACCGGCTGCTCCCGACGAAGCGGAGCCGCGGTGCGGTGGACGTGCGGTGGCGCTCACTGTCGGGTACTCACGATCGTCGTCACGGCGCGCCTCGTGATGCGAGGCCGGGCTCAAACTGATCGCCCACCTGCACGCCGCGGCCACGCGCCCAGGCGAGGGCGGTCATGCGCGCCTTGCCACTGGGTTGCACATCACTGATGCGAACGGCGCCGCTGCCGCAGCGCACGAGCAGGCCCTGTTCGTCGATGCTGCGCACCGTGCCCGGCGGGCTTTCGCGCAGTGGCTCGTCGAGTGCCGCGTCGTGGCCGTCGTCCACGAGGCGCGCACCAAAGAGCTTGACGGTGTTGCCGGCAAGCGTGGCAAAGGCGCCCGGCCTCGGGTCGAAGGCGCGCACGACGCGCGAGACCTGCGTGGCCGGCCAGGCAAAATCCACGCGCGCCATGTCGCGATCGATCTTGGGCGCGTAAGTGGACAGCGAGTCGTCCTGCGGCACCGCGCGCGAGGCGCCGGCCTCGATGAGCGTGAGGGCCTGCACGATGGCCAGCGCACCCATCTCGGCCAACTGGTCATGCAGTTCGCCATAGGTGGTGTCGGACCCGATGGGCGTGCGCAGCACATGCAGCATGTCACCGGCGTCGAGCGCGGGCACCATTTGCATGATGGTCACACCGGTCTCGGCGTGTCCTTCGAGAATGCTGGCCTGAATGGGTGCGGCGCCGCGCAGCACGGGCAGCAGCGAGGCGTGAATGTTGAGCGTGCCAAGCCGCGGCAGGTCGATGACGGCTTTGGGCAGGATATGGCCATAGGCCACCACCACCGACAAGTCGAGATCGAGCGCCTTGAGCTCGGCGATGAACTCCTCACCGCGCGGCTTGATGGGCTGCAGTACGGGCAGGCCTTCTTCGAGCGCGACCACTTTGACCGGCGACGGATCGAGCTGCGTGCGTGAGCGGCCGCGTGGCTTGTCGGGCTGCGTGACCACCGCCACGACATCGTGGCCTTCGCCGAGCAGGGCCCGGAGCGGCGGAACCGCGAAGTCGGGCGTGCCGCAGAAGAGAATGCGCATGGGGCCAGTCCCCGTTACTTGGCGTCGGCTTTGCTGCCGGCCTTGATGGCCGCCGACTTCTCTGGCGGCAGGTCACCCACCGGCAGGACCCGCACGTTCTGCGGATACTTGCGCTTCTCGTCTTCCCACTCGCGCATGGCGCGCCGCTTCTTGAGCAGACTCAGTCGGTCGAAGAAGATCTTGCCATGCAGGTGATCGATTTCGTGCTGCAGGCAGCGACCGAGCAGATCCCCGGCGTTCTCGATTTCGAACCAGGTGCCGTCGATGTCCTGCGCGCGCACGGTCACACGCGCATGACGGTCCACTTCCGCGTACACCTCGGGAATGGAGAGGCAGCCTTCCTCGGCGCGCACCAGGCCACCTTCGTGGTGCACGATTTCCGGATTGATGATCACGAGGCGCTGGTCGTCGGCATCCACGACGGCCAGCCGTTCACTGCGCCCCACCTGCGGCGCCGCGAGGCCCACGCCGCTGGCGGCGTCCATGGTGTCGAACATGTCGTCCACCAGACGCCTAAGCTCGGGCGTGATCTGCGTAACGCGCTCGGTCTCCTGACGAAGAATGGGCGAGCCGAGGACGTGGATATCGAGACGAGCCACGGGCGACCTTAGGCGTTGGGCGTGGCGTTGCCACCACCGACGGCGGCGATGCGACCGCGCTCGACGACGAGCTTGGATTCGCCCGACTTGATGGTGATGCGGTCGGTGAGCTTGGCGACGCCGTCATTGCCGGTGCCGGCAATGTGCATGACCTCACCCACGATGCCACCGGCGGTGACGATTTCGTCGCCCTTCTTGAGGCTCTTCACGCGCTCTTCGTGCTGCTTGCGCTGCTTCTGCTGCGGGCGAATGAGCACGAAGTAGAAAATCGCGAAGATCGCGCCGTACATGAAGATCATCTGCGGCACAGCCGAACCGGCGGGGGCCTGCAGGAGCGCGAAACTGGCGATGATGGAACCGGTCATGACGAGGTGGTGCGAGAGTGATAGCGGGCGAGCCAGTCACGGCTCCAGCCCGCGAAGCTGCCGTCCTGGATGGCGGCCCGGGCGTCGCGCATCAGCGCAACAAGGAAATGTACATTGTGCAGGCTCAGGAGGCGGAGTCCGAGAATTTCTTCGGTGATGAACAAATGTCGGATGTAGGCCTTGCTGAAGCGGGCGCAGGCGACGCAGGTGCAGGACTCCTCGAGCGGGGACGGGTCGAGGCGCCACTGGGCGTTCTTGATGCTGCGGCGGCCGGTGGCGGTGAAAAACGCGCCGGTGCGGCCCATGCGGGTGGGGGCCACACAATCAAAGAGGTCGACGCCGCGGGCCACGCCTTCCACGAGGTCCTCGGGGAAGCCCACGCCCATGAGGTAGCGGGGCCGGTTTTCGGGGAGCTCGAGGTCCACCACGTCGAGCATGGCGTACATGTCGGGCTTGGCCTCGCCCACCGAGAGCCCGCCAATGCCGTAGCCCACCCAATCGCCGGCGCTCTTGATGCCACGTGCCGAGGCCTGACGCAGATCGGCGTGGATGCCGCCCTGGACAATGGGGAAGAGGGCCTGGACGGGGGTGGGGGCATCGGGGTCCTCGTCCTGCAGGCGGTCAAACTCGACCTTGCAGCGGTCCAGCCAGCGCAGGCTGCGCTCCATGGCGACCTGGGCGAGGTCGTGGGGTGACTGTCCGGGGACGACGTGATCGAATTGCATGATGACGTCGGCGCCGAGGTTGCGTTCGATGCGCATGACGGACTCGGGGGTGAACTGCTGGAGCGAGCCATCGATGTGGCTACGGAACTCCACCCCGCTTTCTTCAATTCTTCTCAGTCCTTCGAGCGAGAAGACCTGGAAGCCGCCGGAATCGGTGAGGATGGGGCCATCCCACTGCATGAAGCGGTGGAGGCCGCCCATGGTGCGGACGAGGTCGTCGCCGGGCCGGAGGCGGAGGTGGTAGGCGTTGGCGAGGATCATGGAGGCCCCGAGACGGTGGAGGTCATCGGGGTCGAGGGCCTTCACGGACGCGAGGGTCCCGACGGGCATGAACTGCGGCGTTTCCACGGGGCCGTGGGGGGTGTGGAAGACGCCGGAACGGGCGCGGTCGGTGCGGGACTCGAGGGAGAAGTGGAACACGGGCTACCGCTTTTGTTGAGTGAACTGCTACCGCGGTTTGGGCTTACTGCACCCGCAGTCTAGTTGCTACCGCAGTTGGGGCGCTGCTACCGCAGTCGGAACCGCCCCCGCGGTCTGGGCTACCGAACGGGCGGTCTTTGACTGCTACCGCAGTTGGGGACAGCTACCGCCGTTGGGGTCAAACCGCGGTCGGAGTCGTCCGCCCGGGCAGTGGGTCATGGTTCTGGTCGGGGTCGGGGCCCCGACCCACTGCCTGGGCTGAGGACCTCGACTGCAGTTTGACCCAGACTGCCGTGGCAGTCCACCACTGCGGTAGCGGTCAAGAACCGCAGTGTCGGTAGCCCAGACCGCGGGGGCGGTTCCGACTGCGGTAGCAGCGCCCCAACTGCAGTGGCAACTAGACCGCGGGTGCAGTTAGCCCAAACCGCGGTAGCAGTTAGCCCAAACTGCGGTAGCAGTCAAAGCGCGAGCATCGCATCCCCATATGAATAAAACCGATACTCCCCCTCAACCGCCGCTTCGTACGCCCGCATCGTCAGTTCATAGCCCGCGAACGCCGCCACCAACATGATCAGCGTCGACTTCGGCAGATGGAAGTTCGTGATCAGCCGGTCGACCCCACGAAACGTCATCGGCGGCCGCAGGAAAATGTTGGTCTCGCCGCGAAACGCCTGCACCACGCCGTGTGCATCGGTGGCCGTTTCCATCGTGCGCGCGCCGGTGGTGCCCACCACCCAGATCTTGTTGCCGCGCGCGCGCACCGCATTGAGCTGCGCCGCCGCTTCCGGTGTGACCTCGCACCATTCCTCGTGCATCACGTGCTCGGCGGGATCATCCACGCTGATGGGCCGGAAGGTGCCGGGCCCCACATGCAGCAGCACGTTCACCCGCTCCACACCCTTGGCATCAAGCGCCGCCAGCAACTCATCGGTGAAGTGCAGACCCGCCGTGGGCGCCGCCACACTGCCGGCCGTGTTGGCATACACCGTCTGGTAGCGCGTCGCGTCGCTCGCGTCGTCGGCGCGCTCAATGTAGGGCGGCAGCGGAATGTGTCCGTGCTGCTCAATGGCCAGATCGGCGCGCCCTTCGTAGGGGCCCGTGGTGAGCAGTCGCACCACGCGCGTGCGACGCGGTGTGGTGTCCACGATCTCCACCTTGAAGTCGGGCGCGATGGTCACCACACGACCGGGACGCAGTTTGCCACCCGGGTGAATCATCGCCTCGTAGTGCGTGGCGTCGATGGCCCGCAGCAACAGAATCTCGGCCGGCCCGCCGCTCTCCCGCTGGCCCAGCAGACGCGCGCGAAACACGCGCGTCGTGTTGAGCACGAGCGCGTCGCCCGCGGGAATGAGATCGAGCACGTCGCGGAACGTGCGATGCGACAGGGCGCCCGTTGCGCGATCCACCACCATGAGCCGACTGGCATCGCGCGGCTCCACCGCGTGCTGCGCGATGCGCGACTCCGGCAGAGGATAGTCGTAGTCGGACACGCGTGCGCCACGCGGCAGCGTGTCCGGTGCGGTGGGAGGGGAGGCGGGCGGGTTGCTCATCAGAACGCGTAAAACAACCCAAACTTTGCGCGGGCGCAACCGGCGGGCAGGTAAAGCGCAGCCGGCCATGCGCGCATGTCCATCAAACGCCCATCAAACGCCTATCAAACGCCCATCAAATGCCGATCAAGACCGCGGTCGGCCGCTCAGGCTATCGGCCGCTGGTGTAACGGCCGGCGGCGTGGTTGGCGCGTCACGGGGCACCAGCGTGAATGGCACCGAACGCCACGTCGCGCGCCCGCTCACGAGGTCGGTGATGCGCAATTCCAATATGTAGGTGCCGGCCGGCTGCCCATCGAGATTGATGGAGACATAGTCGGCGGTGACACCGGGGACGCGGCCCGTCGGACGACTCTGATCGAAACTCACTTCCACCGTGCCGGTGCCACTGGCGTCCCGCATAATGATATCCCGCAGGTTGGCGCGCACGCGGGCCACGATTCCTGGCAGGTTGTTCTTGAATGTGCGCCGCAGTGCAATGCTCGTGCGGAAGCGCACGCCTTCAGGTTCCGTCTTGAGGTCATACACCTCCCACACCAGCGAAAGCGGTGTGTTCATGACAACAAACTGACTGAGTGGCGCCACACGTACGTCGCGCCAGCGTACAGGCAGGGATCCGCTCACGGCGGTCGCCTCGGTGCCGAGCAGAATGTCGCTCATGCCGAAGCCCGTGGTGGAGTCCACGGTGACATCAAGCAGCGTGCGCGCCGCGCGCTCGAGATCCGCCTGTTCGGCATGCACGCGCAGCACATGCCGCCCCGCAGGCAGTCGTGTGAGCCAGCTGCCGTTGATGGCCGCAGGCAGCTTTTCACTGTCCACCGACTGGGCGCGCGTGTTCTGATACAGAAGCTGCCCGGATGGACCGGTGACATCCACCCGCACGTCGAGCGGCAGCGTTCCGCCCAGATCGCTGTTGCCAATCAGCGCGGCGGTCGGCAGAGTGGCCGCCAGCACCACATCCATGGAGTCGCCACTGGCGCGGAATCGCGCCGCACGGGCCGGCAAGCCCAATGTGCGCTTCACCAGGCTCATGGAATTCCAGCTCATGGGCGCCTGCACCAGCAGCGAGTCCTCCAGGACATTGTCGCGGAGCGTACTCACAGAATACGACCCTATGGCGGGCACCCCGAACACCGTGCCGTCTTCGTAGGTCCACCAGTACATCGAGCCAAAGCGATAGATACGCTCGGCCGGACCATAGCGCACATGAATGCGACCACGGTGCGTATCCACACCGCCCAGTTCCCCCTGTGGCACCACGTAGCGCAGCGCGGCATACGCGAGGCGCGCGTGAAACTCCACTTCGGCTTCGTTCAACGCCGTACGTGGGCGGGGATCGGCCAGCGTCCAGTAGCGTTCCGCCACCTGCTGCTGACGCTCGGGCGAAAGCGCCACGAATGACACCGAGTCGACATGCCGCAACTGCACGGTATACGCCTTGGGTTGCAGCAGGCGGGTCAGTGACGTGAACTGTGCCCAGGTGCCGGCCCCCATGCTGCGCCGCGCCTCGCGAAACGCCGCGGCGCCCCCGTCAAAATCATCCTGCCGCACGCGCGCGAGGCCCAAGGCCAGATGGGCCGGCGCAAACTCCGGAATGAGCCGCATGGCGCGCTGCGATTCGGACGCGAGAGACACCCAATCTCCCGACTCGGCGAGCGCCATGAACAGGTGTCGCCAGGCCGTGCGATTGCGTGGCTCACTGGCTACCGCGTCACGAAACGCTTTCAGCGCAACGAGGAAATCGGCCTGCCCCGGCGGCGGATCGAGAAACACGTAGTTGCGCGCCAGCGCAGCACGCAGCTGATCACGGCGATCGAGGCCGTCGCGTTCCACGATGTCCAGCGCGCCGCCGGAGAACAATCGGTCGGCTTCACGCGGCGTGGAAGCGGCGATCATGGCGCGCTCGTTGCCGCGCGGCACGGCAGTGTGCGCGCCGGCTTCGTAACGGCGGAACGCCAGCAGGCCGGCGGTGTCGGCAGGGGACTGGGTCTGCGCCGTGGCTAACGGAAGCGCAACCATGCCAAACCATCCAACAAGCAGACGCAATGCACGTGGCCCCTTCACCAAAAGAACCTTCATCGCGCGCTCACGGCAGCACCAGGTTGGCCGTCCGCGCGCTGCGCTTCTTCGTGACGGGATCTTCTGTCGTCACGGTGAGTTCGTAGTGCCCCTTCGGCATGTTGGACAGGTCAATCGAGAGATACTCGACGGAGACGACCGGTCCGTCTGGTGGAACCGGCGGCGCCCGCTCGTACGAAATGCTGATGCCACCGGGACTCACGCGCTGCTTGATGGCGCGCCCGAGTTTCTCCACCAGCTTGAGGCCCAGCGCCAGCTCAGGAAGCGGCACGAGCGGAAACATGGTGCCTGGCTCAGCAATGGGACGCAGCGTGATATCCACGTGGTACTGCATGGCACCGTCACGCACGCTGGGCTCGTAGACCTCCCACAACAGACCCAGCACGCGCTGCGCGCCCAGCAGGCCCGTGCGCGGGGACATCCCTGCATCATGCCAGCGACGCGGCGCGCTGGCGGCCGCACCCGTCAGGTCACCCGGCGGAGTTCCCAGCATGATGTCACTCATGTCGAAGCCACGCGTGGAGAGCGGCGCAATAACGGACAGGGCGCGTGCCGCACGGTCCACGTCGGGTTGCAGGGCCTCGACGCGCAGAATGCTCGCGCCCGAATCCGCACGTAGCCGCCAGGACTGCTCACGGCTCGGTGCGGCGACGGGCCGCACTACGGTTTGCATGGCGGAATCGATGGTGCGGGTGCGGGCGGCGGCATCCATGGCTTTCACCCGCAACAACACGGGCAGCTCGTCCATCTCGACGTTCCCCAGCAACGAATCCAGCGGAACGCGGGCGGCTACCACGACATCGGTTGAGTCGCGGCTGCCACGGAATCGTGCGATGTGCAGAGGAATGGTATCGAGGGGGGCTCGGGCTCGCACGTTGCTCCACGAGACCGGGCGACCCTCGGTGAGATACTCGAACTCAGTCCTCGTTGTCTGGCTGAATCGCGCACTGCCAAACCCGGACGTGATGAAGAAGGAGAACAGCGCCTTCGGCTGGAAGTAGACCCAGTTGAGTGCGACGGTTGCTCCGCTGCCCTGCGTGTACTGGTCATCCGGTGGACCGTAGCGGATATACACATCACCCCGGTCCGTCGCCGCGCCGCGCAGTCCACGATCTTCATCGGTGAATCGCAGGTCCGCGTAGGTCACGCGCGCCAGGAACTCGAGATGATGAATGGACGTGCCGCTCAGCGATACATCGTCATTGAGGAACCAGAACATCTGCGCAAAGGCCTGCTGCTGCGCCGGTGTCATGCGGCGATAGCTGACCGAGTCGAGCCCCTGTTGCCGAGGATCAGTGGAAGCGCGCTGCTTGAGTATGCGGGTGAGACTGGTAAGCCATTCCCGTTCGGTGTCATCCATGAGCACGAAGGCGCTATCGAAGGCCGCCCGTGCCTCGTCATAGCGCAGGAGGCGGTGCAGGGCCAAGCCCCGCGCCATGCGTGACGAGTGATCGAAGGGGTAAGTCTGCGCGCGCCGTGTGGCCACACTCAGCAGCTCCGGCCACTGCTCGCGCTCCACCAGCGCCATGAACAGGTGCCGCGCATAGCGCTGGCTTGTGGGTTCGTACTCGGTGGCTTCGGTGAAGCGATCGATGGCTCCGGTATAGTCCACCAGCCCCGTGAAGGTCTTGGGTCGCACCAGCACCGACGAAATGGCCTCTGCGATCTTGTCCCGCGGCACATTGCGCAGTGCCGTGTCACTGATGGACTGGCCTTCCATGGTAAAGCCGCGGTGTGCAACCGCTTCGTATCGCCGCCACATGGTCATGCCGCGGAGGTCGGCGGCCAAGGCCAGAAGGTCCACCTCGCCGTTGGCCTTGGCGGAGTTGTAGGCGCTGCGCGCGTTCCACTGCGAGGCGTAGAGCGTGGTGCTGTACGGCGCACGGATATTGAAGCGGGCCAGCGAGAGCCAGTAGCGCGCACTGTCCGGCGCGAGTTGGGTGGCAATGCGCAGTGAACTGTCGGCGGCGGCAATCTCCTTGATCTGATCGAGCCGTGGCACGTACGCCTGCCCGCGCACCTCCGCAATACGCGCCCATCGCAAAAGGCCCAGCAGATGCCAGGCCGATGCGTCCTTGAACTGCCGTTTCACCGAAGCCTGCAGGAAATCGACTGCGGCCGTGGTGTCGCCCTTGTCGATCATCTCGAGGGCGCGCGCCGTGGGAGAGCCAGGTAGCGCGCCCACACGTGGGGCAGGCGGCCCGTCGAGCGCCATGGGCTGGGCCGCCGCCACCGCAGGTGCCCCGCTCAGGGCGAGCAACAGGCCACACGTCCTGACGCTGCGTGAACCGGGGCTTCCCGCGAGGCAGCGCATCATGGGTTGATACGGAAGGTGGTGGAGCGGCTGGTCTTGTTGCGACTCACCAGATCTTCCACCTCGAGTCGCAACGTGTAGGCGCCGGCCGGTGAGCCACCGAGGTCAACCGAGAGATGTTCGACCAGGGTGGGAGCGGCGGCCGCCGTGCGGTCGAACGTGATGCTGAACTTGTCGCGTCCCCGCTGGGTGCGGGTGACCGCGCGGCCCAGGCCCTCGAGCACGCGCAGACTGAAACCGGACACCCCGCTGCGATCGACACGTTCCACGGTGATGGTCACGCGGTAGCGCGCGTTGCCATCGCGGACACCGGCATCGTACACCTCCCACAAGAGGCCCAGCGTCCCGCCGGCGGCAAACTCGCCCACACCCGGTGTGATGGCCACGTCACGCCAACTGCGCGGCGCGTTGGCCTCGCTGCGCGGCGAGGGCTTGCTGCCCAGCAACACGTCACTCATGCCAAATCCGCTCGCCGCCTCGGGCATGAGACGGATCATGGCCCGTGCCGCCCGTCGCGAATCACCCTGCATGGCTTCCACGCGCACGACGTTGATGCCCGGACCCAGACGACGCGTCCACTCGCGGGCCGGACGGCCAATCACCGTATCGGTGCGGAACGACTGCTGGTCGGATTCCACGCCCTGCACGCGCACAAACTGGTCGAAGACGCGGAAGTCGAAGTCGATGGGCGCACGGTCCACATCGAGTCCCTTGAGCAGTGAGTCCACCGGCATGCGGGTGGCTATCACCACGTCGGACGAATCGCCGCGCGCACGGAAGCGCGTCACCCGCATGGGGATGGTGTCGATCATGGCCGAGCCGGGCAGGTTGGCCCAGGACACGGGCACGGCCTGCTTGATCTGCTCCACCGCGTCCTGATCGTTGAGGGCCAGCCGTGTGCTGGCAAAACCGGGCTGCAGCTGGAAGAAGAACGTGAGGCCGATCTTGTACGACCACACCACCGTGGCGCCACTGGTGAGCGTCGCGGCCTGGAAATTGGCGTTGCCCTGCACGGCCACCTGGTAGTCGGGTGGACCGTAGCGAATGTAGATGTCGCCCCGGTCGCTCTCCGCGCCGCGCAGATTGCGATCATCGTCGGTCCAGCGGAACTCCGCGTACACCACACGCGCCAGAAACTCGAGGCGCATTTCGTTCTCGTTGGTGAGCGTGAGCGGGTCATTCATGTACCAGTACATCTCTTCCAATCCGCGACGCTGTCCTTCCGGCAATTCGCTGAAGGTCTTGGCATCACCGCCGGCCAACTGCGGATCCTTCGAGGCCTTGGGGCGCAGAATGCGCGTGAAACGCGTGATGTATTCGCGGTCACTTTCATCCATCATGGCCAGTGCACTGTCGAACGCCACGCGCGCATCGGCGTAGCGTTGCAGGCGGTGCAGGGCCATGCCCCGCACGAGGCGCGATTGCCAGTCCAGCGGGAACTGCCGCGCGCGACGCGACGCCACGCCCTCCAGTTCCTCCCACCGCCCGCGCTCGGCCAGCGCCATGAACAGATGCCGGCTGTAGCGCTGATTGCTCGAGTCGCGATCGACAGCCACCATGAACTTCTCGAAGGCGGCCTGATAGTCGCTCTCACCGGTGGGCGGCTCGATCTTCTTGACAAAGCTCTTGACGTAGTCGAGCGCCTTGTCGCGTGGCCAGTTGTTGTTCATGGCCAATTGGACGCGCTGTCCGTCCTGCGTGAAGCCGCGGTTGGCGCTGGCTTCATAGCGGCGCCACATGGCCATGCCCTGCAGGTCGGCCGCTTCGGCCAGCAGCAGGTTGTCGCCCGTGGACTCGGCGGCCTGATAGGCCTCCTTGGCGTTGCCTTGCGACGCAAACAGCACGGTGGAATAGCCCGAGCCGATGTTGAAGCGCGCGAGCGACAGCCAGTAGCGTGCACTGTCGGGCGCGAGCTGGGTGGCAATGCGCAGCGAACTGTCGGCTGCGGCCACCATCTTGAGCTTGTTCTTGTCCTTGATGTAGGCCGCCGAGCGCACGTCTTTCACGCGCTCCCAGTTGATGAGTCCCAGCAGGTACCAGGCGGCCGGGTCCTTGAAGTTGGCTTTGACCGCGCTCGTGAGCACCGTCATGGCGGCGGCCGTATCGCCGCGCATGACGAGCGAGTCGGCAATGGCGGCGGGGCTGCCGGCTGCGGCGCCGATGGGGAGGCGCTGGGCCTGGGCCGTGCGAACAGAGAGCGGCACGGTGGCGGCAGCAACAAGGGCGAGGGTGAAGCGGAGGGGCGGGAGACGCAGCACAGTCAGGAGGGATTCAGTTGCGACACGTTTGCGACACGTTACCGCACCTCGAGTGCGGTATCACGGAATGTCTTGCGTTGCGAGTTCAGATCCAGAATGTCCACCCGGAGGCGATAGCGCCCACGGGGGAGCGTTCCAAGGTCCAGCGATACGTAGTCGAGGCTCAGCGTTTGCACCACAGCCGTGCGGTCGAAGGCAATGCTGAACGGGTCGTTGCTACCGGGCCGGCCGATGAGGCGGCCCAGTCCGTCGCGCAAACGCAGGGAGGCATTGGCCAGCGCACCACGCTCAGCCTGCAGCCGCACCGATACCCGGTATTGGGCGTTGCCTCCGGACGCTGCGCCACCCGGCGCGAGGTCGTACACCTCCCACGCGAGACCAACGGTGGAGCCCGAATCGGCCATGTCGGCAACTGGCGTGAGGCCCAGTGCGGACCAGCGCTGCGTGCTGGTGGCGCTCGGCGCACGTTCCGGTGGCAAGGGGTGCGTGATGAGCACGTCACTCATGCCAAAGCCGCGGCCACTGTCGGCCTGCAGCACCTGCGTATTGCGCAACGCACGCCGCGAATCGTCCTGCGTGAGCTCCACCCGTAGCATGGTGACCTTGCGTCCAACGCGCTGCGTCCAGTATCGCGATGTCGGGGTGTCCAGCGCGGCGGACTCCACGCGAAATTCGCCGCGCTGGGCTGTTGCATTCGGAGAGAGAAAATCCGTGGACTTCAGGAGCGACGCGATGGTGACCGACTCGAGTTCGAGGTCGCCCAGCAACTGCCGCGGTGTGAAGGCGCCCACCAGTACCACATCCGTCGAGTCACCGGCTGCACGGAGTTGCACGGGGCGCAGTGGCAGACTGTCCACATCCCGGGCCACCGCCAGATTGTGCATCGAGAGCGGCCGCTGTTCGAACACGCCTTCCACGAACGGCTGATCGTACATGGCGATATCGGCGCTGGCGAAGCCCGGGCGCAGATCGAAGAAGAAGGTGATGCCAAAGTCGTAGGACCACACCAGCGTCACGCCGGCTTCGCCGCCAGAGCGATTGGCCGTCAACGCGCTGCCCATGGTGATCTCGAGATCCGGTGGACCATAGCGCACCAGAATGCGGCCGCGGTCGGTGTCGGCTCCCCGATATCCCAGCAGGTCATCGGTCCAACGCAGGTCGGCATACACCACACGGGCCAGCAGCTCCAACTGCACTTCGTTCTCGGTCGTGCTGGCCAATGGATCGTTGGATTCCCAGAAGGCGCGTGCTACCGCCTGCTGCTGACCCAAGGGCAGCCGGCTGTAGGTGAGCGAGTCCATGCCGCTGCCCGCGCGAGCCGTGGCAATGGGGTTGCCTGGCCGAAGCACGCGCGTGATGCTGGTGAGACGCGCCTGCTCGCGTTCGTCAAGCAGCATGAGTGCACTGTCGAACGCGGCGCGGGACGCGGCCACCTGATTGCTGCGCCAGAGGGCGAGACCAAGCATCAGGCGCGATTCGGCGTCGAAGGGGAATGCCTTCGCACGCTCCGACGAAAACTGTCGCAGCTCCTCCCACTGCTTGCGCGTGGCCATTGTCATGCCGAGATGACGCGCGTAGCGCTGCGAGGCCGGGTTTTGCTGCACGGCGCGTTGGAAGTGCGCGTGCGCCGTTTCCAAGTCGGCGGCACCCGTTGGCGGTTTGATGAGATGTTTGACGACACTCATCACATAGTCGCGACCGAGGTTGCGGTTGAACGCGCCGGCATTGAGCCCGTTGTCCGGATTCAGCAGTGCGGTCGGGTCGGAAGCTGTCGGGGCCCCGTTGGGCCCAATCTGGATGCGGTTGAGCGGATCAATGAGCGCGCGGTTGGACGTTGCTTCAAAGCGTCGCCACGCCGCTTGCCCGACCTGATCTTCGGCTTCAGCCGTCAGCAGCGCGTCACCGTGGCGTTTCGCCACGCTCAGTGCTTTGTCCGCGTGCTGCACACCGGCAAATCGCATGGTGGACACGCCCGACTCGAGCTTGAAGCGCCCGAGGTTGAGCCAGTAGCGCGCACTGTCGGGGGCAAACTGCGTGGCGAGGCGGAGGGCCGAGTCTGCGGCTTGCAGCAGGCGAATGGTGCGCGGGTCGCTGATGTAACTGCCGCGGCGGGTGGACCGGGCCTGCTCCCAGTAGAGATGCCCCAGTCGGTGCCAGCTCACCGCATCACGCATGCTGCGACGCACGCGCGCTTCGAGCAGGGAAACCGCGCCGGCGGTGTCACCGCGGGCCACGAGGGCATCAGCCTCGGCCGCCGCCGAGCCGGCAGGAACCGTGGACAGAACCGGCTGAGCGCGCAGGCCAAGGGGCCAGGCGACCATGCCAACACACACTGCAGACATCGTGCGTCGCCGCCACCGGCAATTCCGGCCCGGGGTGCGGCAATAAGTGGGGAGGGACATTGGAGGGAGGGCGGGTGGGGGAACCGGCCGCTTCCAATCAGAAGAGGCCGGGTTGCTCCGCGGCGCCTGCGGGTGGGACGAACCCCAGGTGCCGGTAGGCGTGGGCCGTGGCCACGCGCCCCCGGGGGGTCCGCTGCAGAAAACCGTGTTGCACAAGGAATGGCTCATATACCTCTTCAATCGTTCCAGGATCCTCGCCAATGGCCGCGGCGATGGTTCCGAGCCCCACCGGGCCCCCGTCGAACTTCTCGATGATGGCCTTGAGCAGGCGGCTGTCCATGTCGTCGAGGCCAAAATGGTCCACGTCCAGCAGGGACAGGGCGGCCTGCGCCACGTCGAGCGTGATGCGGCCGTTGGCCCGCACTTGGGCATAGTCCCGCACCCGACGCAGCAGGCGGTTGGCCACACGCGGCGTACCCCGGGAGCGCTTGGCGATTTCGTGGGCGCCAGCCTGGTCCATCTCCACCCGCAGCACCTCGCCGGTGCGGCGCACGATGACCTCCAGCTCCTCCACCGGATAGAAGGCCAGCTGGTGCATGAGCCCGAAGCGCGCCCGCATGGGGGCCGTGAGCATGCCCAGGCGCGTCGTGGCGCCCACCAGGGTGAAGCGCTCGATGTTCATCGTCACCGTCTGCGCCTTGGGCCCCTCGGACAGCCGGATGTCGATGCGGTAGTCCTCCATGGCCGGATAGAGGAACTCCTCGATGACAGGCCGCAGACGATGGATTTCGTCGATGAACAGCACGTCCCCTTCACGCAGGTTGGTGAGGGGACCCACCAGGTCACCAGGCTTTTCGAGGGCCGGGCCGGAGGTGGTGGTGAGGTTGACACCCAGCTCCCGGGCAATGAGATCGGCCAGGGTGGTCTTGCCCAGTCCCGGCGGGCCGAAGAACAGAATGTGGTCGAGCGGTTCGCGGCGGGCGCGGGCGGCCTCGATGGCAATGCCCAGACTTTCCTTGACCTTGCGCTGTCCGATGAACTCGGCCAGCCGCTGCGGACGCAGCGACAGCTCGACGACACTTTCGTCGGACAGGGCCTCAGGCGTGGTGATTTCGGCGCGACTCATGCCCGGAAATATACCGAAGATCGCGGCGCCGCCGGGCACCCGATCGGGCACCGGATCGGGCACCGGGCACCCTGGTTGGGGTATCCAGCATTTGACCACGGGCTGCGTATGTTTAAAGACTGGCCCGTCCGCCTACCCGAGCTTGCCATCATGCGTCGCAAATCCTCCCTGCTGTCTCTCGCCGGTATTGCTGCCCTCGTGGCGGTAAGCTCGGCTTTCGTGCCGCCCACCAAGGCCGCAGCCACCAAGGCCGCAGCCACCAAGGCCGCTGCCGCCAAGGCTGCTGCCACCGTGCCCGGGCCGCGCATTGCCGTGCTGCCCTCCGCGGCGGGCGCCGAGGAAGCCGTCAATATCGACTGGCGCGTGCTGGCGGGTCTCGACTACTCGAACGGCAAGGCCACGGACACCCTCAAGAAGCTCGACGGCAAGCTGGTGCGCATCCCCGGCTTCGTAGTGCCGCTCGATGACTTCCAGGAGGAAGGCGCCGAGTTCCTGCTGGTGCCGTATTACGGCGCCTGCGTGCACACGCCGCCGCCGCCGCCCAACCAGATCGTGATGGTGGAGATGACGGGCAAGAAGGCCATCAAGCTCAACCTCTTCGACGCGGTGTGGATGTCGGGCCGTCTCAAGATCAATTCGGTGGAGAGCCCCTACGGCACGGTGGGCTACCAGCTCGAAGGCCTGAAGGTCGAACCCTACTCGGCGAAATGAGCACGGCGACGGCGCCCGCCGTCGCCCTTACAGACGTGCGCTTCGCCTACAAGGCGGGGCGCGACGTTCTGGCGATTGAGCGGCTGACCATCGCCCGCGGTGAGACGGTGTTTTTGCATGGGCCGAGCGGCAGTGGCAAGACCACGCTGCTCGGCCTTCTTGCAGGAGTACTGCAGGCCAACCGCGGGCAGGTGCAGGTGCTGGGAGAGGACTTCACGCGCATGGCGAGTGGGGCCCGCGATGCGTTTCGCGCGCGGCATCTGGGCTACGTGTTCCAGATGTTCAATCTCATTCCGTACCTGTCGGTGAAGGAGAACATCCTGCTGCCCATCCGGCTCGATGCCGGACGGCGCGCGCGACTGGGCAGTCAGTCGTTCGACGCGGCCGTACGGGAGGTGGCAGGCGAGCTGGATATTGCGCGCTATCTCGACACGCCCATTGGCGAGTTGAGTGTGGGTCAACAGCAGCGTGTGGCTGCGGCGCGCGCGCTCATCGGGCAGCCCGAAGTGGTGATTGCCGACGAACCCACCAGTGCGCTCGACACCGACCGACGCGAACAGTTCCTGCAACTGCTCTTCCGCTCCTGCGAGAAGGCGCAGGCCACGCTGGTGTTCGTGAGCCACGACCACACGCTCATGCCGTTGTTCTCGCGCATCGTGGAGCTGGGTGAGATCAATACGGCGGCCACGGTGGGGAGCGGCGCATGAATCTCATTCTGCGTCTGGCGCTGGCGTCGCTCAAGAGCCGCAAGCTCACCACCGGTTTGACGGTGGCGTCGATTGCGCTCAGCGTGACGCTGCTAGTGGGCATCGAGACGGTGCGCGCCGGTGTGCGCGAGAGTTTTGCCGGCACCATTCGTGGTGTCGATCTCATTGTGGGTGCACGCGGCGGCACGCTGCAGATTCTGCTGAGCTCCGTGTTCGGCATCGGGTCACCGGCGGGCAGCGTGAAGCTGTCCACCATGCAGCGCTGGGCCGAGCATCCGGCGGTGAAGTGGGTGGTGCCGTACTCGTTGGGCGACAGTCATCGTGGCTTCCGCGTGATTGGCACCACGCCCGAGTTCTTCGAACGCTATCGCTATCGGCAGAATGCGTCGCTGATGTTTACGGCTGGTGGTCCGACGGTGGGCGACACGGACGTCGTGATCGGGTACGACGTGGCGCAGCGCCTTGGCTATGCGGTGGGCACGCCCGTGGTGGTCGTACATGGACTGCAGGACATCGGGACGTCCAGCCATGAAGCGCATCCCTTCAAGGTCGTCGGCATTCTCGCGCGTACGTTCACTCCCATCGATCGCAGTGTCTACGTGACGCTGGAGGGGATCGAGGCGATGCACGAAGAGGGTGAACAGCAAACGGCGGCAGCCGGGACGGCAGAAGCCATTGAGCCGGGAGCCGAGGGGGCAGGAGCCAAGGGCGGAGAAACGGTAGCGGCGACGTCGGCAAAGACACCGGCGCCAACGGTGATGCCGGGCGCAGAACCGCCGCCGGGCACGCCCATGGTCATGCCGGGTGCAGAGCCGCCGCCGGGCACGCCCTTGGTCATGCCGGGGGCGCAGCCGCCAGCGGGTATGCCGCTCGTAATGCCGGGGGCGGAGGCGCCGCCTGAGGTCAGGCAGGCGCCGCGTCCTGCGCCCAAGCCGAAGCCAGTGGCAGCGGACACGGCCAAGGAAGAGCACGACCACGGCGATGATCAGATCACCGCGTTCTTTGTCGGCACCAAGAACCGTTTCGAAGCGCTGATGCTGCAGCGCGAGATGAACACCGATCTCGTCGAGCCGCTCACCGCGGTCATCCCCGGTGTCGCGCTTGGGGAGCTCTGGCAGAACATCGGCAACGCCGAGGTGGGCCTGCGCATCATCGCGATGTTCGCGGTGGCCATCAGCATCACTGGCATGCTGGTGTCGCTCTACTCGTCGCTCGAGGCACGCCGCCGGGAGATGGCCATTCTGCGCGCCATCGGCGCCGGCCCGCGCACCATTCTTTCGCTGCTGGTGCTCGAGAGCACGCTGCTGGCCTTCCTCGGCTGCGTGATTGGTGTGGCCCTCGTGTACGCCGGCCTCGCGCTGGCGCAGGGGCCCGTTGAGCAGCGCTTCGGTCTGCATCTCGCGCTGCGCGCGCTGGGCAGCACCGAGTACCTCTACCTCGGCATCGTCATGGGCGCGGGCATGCTCATTGGCTTCGTGCCGGCGTGGAAGGCATACCGCACGTCGCTCGTCGACGGACTCTCGCCGAGGCAGTGACGCGCGACAGCGCGGCGAGGATGATCCAGGTCATGTGCCATCGGTTCACTTGCTAGTTGATCCACCGTAGTCGTCCCATCCACCCAACGCTCCCCATGAACAAGTCGCTTGCCACGCTGCTGGCACTCACCGCGCTCTCGTCACCGCTCGCTGCGCAGCCGCGCCGAGGCGGACCGCCGGTGCAGCCCAATCCGCAGGGCCTGCCCATGAATCCCCTCCCGGACTACGTGCGCAAGGATGCGCCCACCAATCCGGCGATCCTCAAGATCTGGGAAGAGGGCATGCAGCGTTCGCAGGCGGCAAAGTTTGCGCAGCAGCTCATGGACTCGGTCGGCCCGCGTCTCACTGGCTCGCCGGGCATGAATCGCGGACAGGACTGGCTGTTGGCCACGTACAAGCAGCTCGGCGTGACCGCGCGAAAGGAGCGCTACGGCACCTGGAACTCGTGGGGACGTGGCGCCGCGTTTGCGCAACTCACCGCGCCGCGCGTCAAGCCGCTCGAAGCCACCATGCTCTCGTGGAGCGGCAACACCGGCGGCAAGTGGGTGGAGGGCGAGGTTATCACGCTGCAGCCCTACAGCTCGCCGGAGGAGTTCAAGGCCTGGCTGCCCACGGTGAAGGGCAAGATTGTACTGGCCAGCGCGCCGCGTCTCACCTGCCGCATGCCGCAGCAGGTCGCAGAGTTTGCCACGCCCGCCTCGGCCGCCGCCCTCGATACGGTGCAGCGTGATCTTGACGCCACCTATCGGGGTCTGACGCAGCGCGTGCCCACGTTCTACGCCGATGTGAAGGCGGCCGGTGCACTCGCGGTGTTCGAATCGTACTGGTCCAACTATCCCGGCATCGACAAGATCTTCGGTTCGCCGCGCAACAGCGCACTGCCCACCTTCGATATCGGGTGCGAAGACTACGGCATGCTGTTCCGCCTTGCGCAGAACAAGCAGGGTCCCAAGGTCAAGCTCACGGCCGAGTCGGAGTTCCTCGGCGAGCAGCCGGTGTTCAACGTGATCGCCGAGATCAAGGGCTCGGCCAAGCCCGATGAGTACGTGGTGCTCTCGGCGCACTTCGACAGCTGGGAAGGCCACAGCGGCGCCACCGACAACGGCACGGGCACCGTGACCATGCTCGAGGCGCTTCGCATTCTCAAGACGGTGCTGCCGAATCCGTCACGCACGATTCTCGTGGGCCACTGGAGTGGCGAAGAGCAGGGCCTCAACGGCTCGGGCGCCTTCGCGGCCGATCATCCGGAAGTGGTGAAGGGGCTGCAGTTCCTCTTCAATCAGGACAATGGCACGGGCCGCGTGGTGAACACGGGGCCGAGCATTCTGCCGGAGAACGGCCCGCGCCTCGCGCAGTACATGGCGGAGATGCCGTCGCAGCTCACGCAGTATCTGCGGCTGTCGGGCCCGAGTGGGGTGGGCGGTGGCTCCGATCACGCCAGCTTCCTCTGCCACGGAGCGCCGGCCGCCAGTCTCGGTGCGCTCTCGTGGGACTACAGCTTCACCACCTGGCACACCAATCGCGATTCGTTCGACAAGGTCATGCAGGATGACCTCAAGCACAACGCGACGCTGACCGCAATGTTCGCGTACCTGGCCAGCGAGGACCCGCAGCCCAGCTCGCGCACGCTGCTCAACCCGCTGCCGCCGAGCGCGCCGAACGGTCCGCCGATCTCGATTCCCAACTGCGGGCGGCCGCAGCGCGAGTCGGCGGGGTACCGGCGGTAACGGGAAAACCCAAAACTCACAACTTCAACTCAAAGCTCAAAGCTGACCTAATCTGGCGGCGCTGATATGCGCGCCGCAGGCATCCGTCAGCTTTGAGCCTTGAGTTCAAGTTTTGAGTTTTGGGTTTGTTCTACTTCCCCGTCAGCATCCCCAGCGCCGCCCTCACAATCGCGCTCACCTCGCGTGCGCTGCCGGCCTCCATGACCGCGCGCACCGCACGGTCGGCCTCGGCCTGATTGTAGCCCAGCGCCACCAGTGCGCGCACACTGTCATCGCTGACGGCTGACCCGCCGCCCACGCCACCCGCCTGTGTTGGCGCCGAGCCGATGCTGTCCATCTTGTCGGCCAGGTCGAGAATGATCTGCTCGGCCTTCTTGCGGCCCACGCGCGGCACGCGCATGAGCGTCGTGATGTCCTTGTCGCGCAGCGCACGCACCACACGATCCGGCGTGAGGGCCGAGAGAATGCCGAGTGCCAGCGCCGGCCCCACGCCCTTGGCCACCAGCAGCTTCTGAAACACCGCCCGCTCGTAGGGCTGCAGAAAGCCGTAGAGGTGCCAGGCATCTTCGCGCACGACCAGGTGGGTGTGCAGCGTGATGGGGCCGTTGTCGCGCGGCAAGGCTTCGAACACCCCGAGCGGAATGAGACACTCGTAGGCCACGCCGCCCGCGGTGAGCAGTTCCACGCGTTCGAGCTCACGGTGAACAATGGTGCCGGTAACCTGGGCAATCATGCGCGACGTTTGGCAGCAAGTGAGGCGAGCGACGGCAGCGTCGGCATCGCGGGGCGGGGAAGCGTGGACTGCAGGCAGGCGCAGAGTGCGGCCGCCACACCATCAGCGGCGTCAGCGGGCTGCGGGGCGGTTTTGAGTTTCAGCAAGCGCGCCACCATGAACTGCACCTGCTCCTTGGTGGCACTGCCGCGGCCGGTGATGGCCTTCTTGATCTCGGCCGGCGGATACTCGTGAATGGTCAGCGCGGCTTGTTGCGCCGCCAGCAGAATCACACCGCGCGCATGCCCGAGCACGACGGTGGTGCGGACATTGCGCGCGTAGAACACATCTTCGATGGCCAGCGTGTCGGGGCGATGCCGTTCAATGACCTCGCGCACGCCCTCGTGAATGTCGTGCAGTCGATTGGGCAGCGGTTCACGCGCCGCGGTACGCAGCACCCCGCATTCCACCAGGGTTGGTGTGCGCCCGTCGAAGGCCACCACCCCGTAGCCGGTCACGGCGGTGCCCGGGTCGATGCCGAGCACCAACGACGGTCGACCGACCACCGGACGACCGTGGCTCGGCCGACCGGCCACGTGGGTCACGCGCCGGCCATGGCGCTTTCGTCCATCTCGAAGTTGGCGTCGACCTTCTGCACGTCGTCCAGTTCTTCGAGTGCCTCGAGCAGCTTGAGCAGGTTGGTGGCGTTGTCGCCTTCCACCTTCACGGTGTTCTTGGGCACCCACGCCAGTTCCGCGTCGTCGATGGTGTACTTCTTCGACTCGAGCCCTTCCTTCACCGCGTGCAGCGACGCGGGCTCGGTGGTGATCACGAACACCTCGCCTTCGTTCGACACATCATCAGCGCCGGCTTCCAGCGCCGCTTCGATGAGCGCGTCCTCATTCACGCCGTCGGCGGGCACGGTCATCTGCCCCTTGCGGTCGAACATGAAGGCGACCGAGTTGGACGTGCCCATGTTGCCGCCGTTGCGCGAGAGCTTGTGCCGCACATCGGCCACGGTGCGCGTGGGATTGTCGGTGACGGCCTGAATCATGATGGCCACGCCGCCCGGTCCATACGCTTCGTAGAGCACTTCAGTGTAGTCCGCGCCCTCGAGCTCGCCGGTGCCCTTCTTGATGGCGCGCTCGATGTTGTCCTTGGGCATCGAGACCGCCTTGGCGTTGTCGATGGCGGTGCGGAGGCGCGGATTGCCGCCGGGGTCACCGCCGCCAAGCTTGGCGGCCATGGTGATTTCGCGGATGTGACGCGTGAACAGCGAACTCCGCTTCTTGTCGGTCGCGGCCTTCGCCCGCTTGATCGTTTTCCATTTGCTATGGCCAGCCATGCGATCCTCTTGCAGGGGTACGCGCGGAATGTATCAAGGGGGCTGGGGGCAGTGCTACCGCCGTGGCTGTTCCTGCCCGGACTAGCCGTCGAGCACATCCTCGAAGCGCACAAACCGCCCCTCGAAGTACAGATCCACGTAGCCCCGCGCCCCGTCCCGCTGCTTGAGTACCGCCAGTTCCGCCGCGCCGGCCACCCCGAGGTCGGCCTCGTACAGCTCCTCGCGGTAGAGTCCGAGCACGACATCGGCGTGGGCACCCACCGCGTCGCGCATGCCGAAATCCGCCAGTCGAGGCCGCAGGTCGCGCCGTGTGCGATCCAGCGCGCCCAGATGTGTGGTCAGCAGCACGACGACCTGTCGCTTGAGCGCCAGCCGCTTGAACTCGAGCACCGCCTGTGCGAGTGCGTCGTCCAGGCCTCCTGAGCCATGCACAAAACCGCTCAGGGCATCCACCACCACGAGCGCTGTGCCGGGGCTCGCATCGAGCGCCGTGGCCACGTCGTCTACCCGACCGCTGCACACCGTCTCCACCACCGGCACGCGGTCACGCAGAGCGAGGGCCGCCGCAGCCAGCCGCACGTGTTCCTCCTCAGACACGGCACCAAGCCGCAGCAAGTCGAGCGGCACCCGGGCCTCGGCGGCCAGGAGGCGTTCGTGAATTCGCGACGGCAACTGCTCGGAGCTCACCAGCAGCGCGCGGCCAAGTCGCCCGGTGGGCCCGAGGGCGGCCCGCTGCGCAATGGCCAGTGCCAGCGCGCTGCAGCCCGCCGCATGATCGCCGCCCAGCACCACGAGATCACCGCGGCGAAATCCGCCGCCCAGCGCCCGGTCCAGCGTCCGAAAGCCGCTCGGGACCAGGTCGTCTGCGAGCTGCAGGCCTGCGTGGGCCGGTGAGGACTCGCCCGCATCCATGCGCGCCGCCAACTGCGACACCAACCGGGTAAGCGGCGAGATGTCGCTGTCGTGCATCACGACACCGCCGCCAGTTGTCGCGCCAGCTTCTCCAGCTCCTGCACCGCCGCCCCGTCGAGATAGGAATTGACGGCGGCAATGAGCGAACGCAGCGCGCCGGCCGTCGCCAGCGGAGAGGTTGCGGTGGCGTCGAGGCAGCGGGCAAAGGGCACCCGGGTGGGCGCCGGCAGCGCGAGGGAGGCCAGCCAAACCTTGGCCGCCGCCGCACGCGTGGCACGATCGGCCGGTGCCAGGCCTTCGTCGGGCAACACACCCTGCGCCAGCCTGGCCACCAGCAGCGCGGCCAGGGCCACCTCGCGCCCGCCGCCGAGCGGCAGGCGGCCCGTCAGCGATGCCAGTGCGGGCAGGGGAAAACGCAGGGAATCGAGAGCGTAGGGGAGTCGTTGCACGGCACAAACCTACCACGCCGTGGTAACTTTCGGGATGAAGACGATTCTGTGGGTGGACGACGAGGCGGAGCTGCTCGAGCCGCATCGCCTCTTGCTGGGAGACAAGGGCTACGAGGTGCAAACGGCCACCAACGCCGATGACGCCCTCGAATTGCTCCGTCGCCACCCCTTCGATCTGGTCCTGCTGGACGAGCAGATGCCCGGCACCCGCGGGCTTGATGCGTACAAGGACATCCGTGAACTCGCGCCGGCTCTGCCCGTGGTCATGGTCACCAAGAGCGAAGAGGACGCGACGCTCAAGGAAGCCATCGGCGCCAACATCCGCGACTATCTCGTCAAACCGGTGACGCCGCGGCAGGTACTGTCGGTCATCACCAAGATTCTCGACGGCCCGCTCATCCGCTCGCAGGCGCTGGCCCGCGCCTTTGTGGAGCGCTTCCGCGCCATTGAGACCGAGCGGTATGCGGGCCTCGATTGGCGCGGCTGGATTGAGCGCTTCTCCGAACTCATGCAGTGGGACGTGGACCTCGCCGAAGCCGGGGAACTGGGTCTGCATGAGTCGCTGCGTGGCCTCTATCCCGACATGCACCGCGAGTTCGCGGCCTACATGCGCAGCGAGTATCCGCGCTGGCTGCGCGACGAGGAAGGCGATCGTCCGCCGCTCTCGGTGGACGTGTTCGGCGAGTTTGTGCTGCCCGTGCTCTCGCGTGATCGCAAGGTCATCTTCGTCATCATCGATTGCCTGCGCCTCGACCAGTGGCGTGTGCTCGAGCCGCTGCTGGCGCCGTGGTTCGACGTGGAGACCTCGCACTACTTCTCGATTCTGCCCACGGCCACGCCCTACGCGCGCAATGCGCTGTTCTCCGGCCTCTTCCCGGGTGAGATCGCCGCGCGGCATCCCGACTGGTGGGGCGAGCGGGACGACGAGGCGCTCAATGCGCACGAAAAGGACCTGCTGGTGGCGCAGCTGGCCGCGCTGCAGCATCCGGTGCCGGTGCGCTACCAGAAGCTCACGTCTGCGTCCGACAGCGACGACCTCGAACGGCATCTGCCGGCCGCCATTGCCGGCGAGGGCGTGCATGCCTTCGTGTTCAACTTCGTCGACATGCTCACGCATGGCCGCTCGGAGTCCATGATTCTCTTCGAGGTGGCGCGTGACGAGATCGCGCTGCGTGCGCTCACGCGGCAGTGGTTCGAACGCTCGGCGCTCTTCTCGCTCCTCAAGGAAGCATCGCGTCGCAACGTTGCGGTGGTCGTGACCAGCGATCACGGTGCGCTGCACTGCAACACGCCGGCCACGGTGTTTGCCAAGCGCGACGCCACGGCCAACCTGCGCTACAAATTCGGCGAGGACATCCGCGCCGAGCGCCCCGAGCAGGCGCTGTTGTTCAGCAATCCCGACGACCTGCGCCTGCCGCATCGCTCGCCGGGCACCAACACGCTGCTGGCTGCGGGCGACACGTTCTTTGTGTATCCCACCAAGCTGCGCGAGTATCAGGGCCGGTACCGCGGGTCCTTCCTGCATGGCGGCGTGTCACCGGAGGAATGCATCCTGCCGGTGTCCCTGCTCACGCCCAAGCGCTGAGGCGACGTGAGTACTGGTACCTATCGCACGCCCGCATCGCAGCTCTGGCGCCGTCTCTGGCGTTTTGTCGGACCACACAAGGGCAAGCTGGTGGCCGTGGTGCTGCTCAATGCGGCCGCGGCCTTTGCCGATGTGTTCTCGTTCACGCTGCTCATTCCGTTTCTGAATGCGTTGTTCAAGGCCGATCAGCTGCTGCCGGCCAGCGGAACCGTGGCCAAGGTGTTGCAGGCATCTATCGGCTTTCTGCTCGACGAGCAGGACAAGATGGGATCCCTGCTTCGCGTCATGCTCATTGTCATTGCGGCGGTGACGGTCAAGAACACGCTCATCTGGTCCAGTGGGCAAGTCGGCGTCAAGCTGCAGGAGTTCGTCGTGCGCGATCTGCGCGACGCGCTGTATGCACACTTGCTGCGGCTGCCGCTGCCGTGGTTCACGCGCAACAAGGTGGGGCAGATCATCGCTCGCGTGCTCAATGACACGGCCAGCGCCAAGACCGTCGTTACCGAGCTGGTTACGCGCTCCATGTGGAGCGCGGCGCAGGTGCTTGCCACGCTCGTGGCCATGTTCACGCTCTCGTGGCAACTCTCGCTGGCTGCGCTGCTGATTGCGCCGGTCACCGTCGGTGCCATTCAGCCGGTCTTGCGGAAGCTGCGCAAGGGCTATCGCCGGCTTGGCAACGAGCAGGGTGAGATGACGAGTCTTGTGCAGGAAGTCGTGAGTGGCGTGCGACTGGTGAAGTCGTATCGTGCCGAGGCGCGCGAGGAAGCCAAGTTCACCGAGCGCAATGGTGCCTACGCCAAGGGCTTTGTGAAGGTCGGACGTCTGGCACTGTTGTCGGGCCCGGTCACCGAAACACTCGGGACCTTTACCGCGGTGGCCATTCTCTGGTTCGGCGCGCGGCTGGTGCTGGTGGAAGGCACCATGGACGGCGCCGAGCTGCTGGTGTTCCTCATCCAGGTCATGCGTCTGCTGCAGCCGCTCAAGCAGCTCTCGCAGGCGCCTGCCGCGGCGCAGCAGTCTCTCGCCAGCGCCGAGCGCATCTTCGAGGTGCTCGACGCGGAAACCGAGACTGCCCGCGATCGTGGCACGCGCCATACGGCCACGTTCAACGACAGCATCGCCTTCGAGAACGTCAGCTTTGCCTATGAGTCCGATCGCTACGCGCTGCAGGACGTCACCTTCACCGCCCGAAAGGGCGAGGTGGTGGCGCTCGTGGGGGCGAGTGGCGCGGGGAAGAGTACGCTGGTGGACTTGCTGCCGCGCTTCATCGACCCGACGGGTGGCGTCATTCACCTCGATGGGGTGGACCTGCGCGACATCCGTCTCGATGCGCTGCGCGCACTGACCGGCATTGTCAGTCAGGACACGGTGCTGTTCAACGACACCGTGCGCGCCAACGTGGCCTTCGGGCGGCCGGACGCGACTCAGGCGCAACTCGAAGCGGCGGCACGCGCCGCCAATGCACTCTCGTTCATCGAGGCCATGCCGGAGGGATGGGACACCAACCTGGGCGAACGCGGCACGCGTCTCTCCGGCGGCCAGCGTCAGCGTCTGGCCATTGCCCGCGCGCTGCTCAGTGACCCGCCGCTGCTCATTCTCGACGAGGCCACCAGCGCGCTCGACGTGGAAAGTGAACGTCTCGTGCAGGAGGCCATTGATCGCCTGCTCGAAGGCCGCACGGTATTTGTCATCGCGCATCGACTGGCCACCATTCAGCACGCCAACCGCATTCTCGTGTTTGATGCCGGGCGTCTGGTGGAGCAGGGCACACACGGGGAACTGATCGCACAGGGCGGAGCCTACGCGCGCCTGCACGCGCTGCAGTTTGACCGGAGCGCCGAGCGCGCCGTCGACCGGGCGGACGACGTGGCCGTCGCCACGACGGCCTGAGTCATGCGGGTGCTGGGACTCAGCACCGACCCGCGCTGGGGCGCGCACGCCCGCATTCTCGGCACCTGGCTGCAGGCACTCGCCGCCGAGGACGACGTGGTGGCCCTGGCCTGCGTGCCCGGATCCGCGATGGCCCGCGGTGCGCGCGCTGAATGGCCACGGCTTTCCCTGCGCGATGTTCGGGCCGACGGTTGGTGGCGGCGCACGCAGAGTGTGCGCGAGGTGGTACAGGCGCTGCGACCTGATGCCGTGCTGGTGTGCAGCGGCGAAGATGCGGCCGCCGCGGCCTTGGCCATGGGGACACGCGGTCCGGTGGTGTGGCGTGAATCTGCGGCTTCGCGCTCAGAACGCGCGGGATGGCGCCAGCGCGCGGCACTGGTCCGTGGCACGGTACGGCGCATGGAGGCCGGCCAGCATACGGTATACTGGCCACCGCCAGATGCGGAGGATACCGCTTCTGCGACTGGCGTGTTGCGGCTGACACCGACCGGCCCCGTGCGCGCCGACGTGTTCTCAGCGGCGCCTCTGCCAACGGCGCCTCTGCCAACGGCGCCTCTGCCAACGGCGCCTCTGCCAGCGGTATCATCGCCCGTCGCCTCGCCGAGCGTGACATTGCTGCTTCCCCCAAAGCTCGATGACGAGGGCCGGCATGCATTGCGTGTCGTCGGGGCTTTGCATGAGCGCCAACCGTCATTGCAGCTGACGCTGGTGGCCGAGGGCGGGGAGCGTGGCAAAGCGCCCTCGTTGCAGGATGCCAGGATCCATGCGGCCGCTCTGGGCATGGCCGGCGCGCTGTGTGTACAGTCGCTCGACGAGTGGATCGCGGCCTCACCGCGCGGCGAGGATGTGTTGTGGGTGGTGGACCGCGGCGATGCCGGCACGCTGGCCTTGCTGGATGCCATGCACCGCGCCACGCCGGTCGTCGTGCCGAGCAAACATCAGCAGGCCGATCTGGTACTGCCGGGTGTCACGGGACTGCACGCGCCTCCAGTCGGTCATCAGGTCTCGCCAATGGACGACGGCGCCCAGTTGCTGTCTGATCTGGCGCGCGTGCTGGGCGACGCCGAGTGGCGGCGCGGTATGGGGGCGGCCGCCCAGCGACACGTCCACCGCGTTCGTGCACCGCGTGCCATACTTCACGGGTTGCGCGTGATGCTCGACCCGACTTCCTCTCCGCTCTCATGACTCCCAGTCTTCAGCAGCTGCGCGCCCGCGAATACGGGTGGATGGACAACGACGCGTCCATGTATCTGAACGCCGCCTCCGTGGGCCCCCTGCCGGCTGCCGCAGTGGCCGCGGCCAACGAATGGTCGGCCCTCCGGCAGCAGCCGCATCACATCTCGGTGCCGCGCATGCAGGACGCCGCGGCCACGGCGCGCGCGCAGTTTGCCGCGCTCATCGGTGCGCGTGCCGAGGAAATCGCGCTCATGCCCAACACCACTTACGGGCTCAATCTCGCCGCTCGAGCGTTGCCACTCAGGCCGGGCAGCATACTCACGTTCGATGGTGAGTTTCCGAGTTGTGTGTATCCGTTTCAGGCCCTGGGTTCGCGCGGCATTTCGCTCGATCTCATTCCGCGCACGAACGGTCTGCCGGATGAAGACGCGTTGGTCGCCGCCATCGAGCAGCGCAGCGACGTGGTGGCAGTGGTGGTGAGCTGGGTGCAGTTTGCCACGGGTTATGTGGCCGATCTCGCGCGCATCGGCGCGGCCTGTCGCGCCAAGGGTGTGTTTTTCATCGTGGATGGCATCCAGGGCTGCGGCGTGCGACCCATCGACGTGCACGCGCTGCCCATTGATGTGTTCGCGAGCGGCGCGCAGAAGTGGCAGCTCTCACCCTGGGGGACGGGTTTCGTGTACGTGCGGCCCGACCTCATCACCAGCCTCGAGCCGCACGATGTGGGCTGGGCCTGCATGAAGAGCAGCACGGACTACACGCGTCTCACGGACTACGAGTTCGACTTCTTCGACGACGCGCGACGCTTCGAGGTGGTGACCATTGCCTACCACGACTTTGCGGTGGCCAATGCGGCCACGGCCCTGTTGCTCGAAGCAGGCGTGGCACAGGTGGCGCAGCACCTCACGCAGCTCGGCGACATGGTGGTGGACTGGGCTCAGAGCCGCCGCGACGTGACGCTGGTAACGCCGGCCGAGCCCGCCCGCCGCGCGGGCGTGCTCTCATTCACGCCCACTGACCTGGACGGCATGCATGCCCGGCTGCGTGAGGGCGGCGTGGTGCATACGGTGCGAGAGGGCGCAATCCGGCTGTCGCCGCATATGTACAACACCGCCGACGAAATCAGCCGGGCGCTGGCACTCCTTGACGCTTGATTTCTCGTTGCTCGTGTCTTGAGATATCCAGAAGCCAGATGGTGCGAGTTGTGAAGACGAGACAGAAATAGATGGATGCGATGTGAGCAACGAATGAGATGAGAAACCCGAATCTCGACGGCCAAGGACCGCAGTCGAGGTTTGCGTGGGGCCGTTCCCGCGGTAGCCTTTCCCGCAGTGGCCCCACACGATCGGGTTTCTCATCTCATTCGTTGCTCACATCGCATCCATCTATTTCTGTCTCGTCTTCACAACTCGCACCATCTGGTTTCTGAACATCTCAAGGGACCATCACCAAAAGGCGAGTTGCCAAAACCTCGGTGTCAGACCACGCGCAGCAGTCCGAACTCGCGCTGTCCCTTCCGCAACAGCAGGAACGCCCCCCGCAGCAGGCGATCGCGTGAGACCGTCTTGTCGGCCGCGCTGAGCTTGACGCCATTGACGCTGATGCCTCCCTGCTCGAGCAGGCGCTTGGCCGCGCCACGCGAGGCTGCGATGCCCAGCTGCACCAGCGCCTCGAATACATCCACCCCATCCGCCGGAGCTCCGTCGGCCGGCGGCACGTAGTCCGCAAACGGAATTTCCCGCGCCAGCGCGTCGAGCGCTGCGCCGGACAGTGCGTTCGGATCCGCCTTCTCGAACAGCAGCGCCGACACCTCCTGCGCCACCCGAGCGGCCTCCGCGCCATGCACTCGCGCCGTCACGTCGGCCGCCAGCGCACGCTGGGCCACGCGCTTCTCGGGCGAAGTGCGCACCTCGGTGTCGAGCGCGGTGATCTCTTCCAGCGAGAGCAGCGTGTAGAAGCGCAGGTAACGCGACACGTCGCGGTCGTCCGCGCCCATCCAGAACTGGTAGAAGGCGTAGGGTGACGTGCGATCGGCATCCAGCCACACCGAGCCGCCGCCCGTGCTCTTTCCGAACTTCGTGCCGTCGGCATTGGTGATGAGCGGGAACGTGAGCGCGTTGGCGTCTGCGCCCACCGTGCGGCGGATGAGCTCGAGACCCGCCGTGATGTTGCCCCACTGGTCACTGCCGCCCATCTGCAGCGTCACCCCCTCGCGCTTGTACAACTCGAGGTAGTCGTGCGCCTGCATGAGCATGTACGTAAACTCGGTGTACGAGATGCCCGTCTCGAGCCGCGACTTCACCGAGTCCTTGGCCATCATGTAATTGATGGAGAAGTGCTTGCCCGTATCGCGCAGGAACTCGATGAGGCCGATGCCGCCCAGCCAGTCGAGATTGTTCACCAGCTTCGCGCCACGCGGTCCGTCGAAATCGAGGAAGCGTGCCAGCTGCCCACGAATGGCCTCGGCGTTGGCGTGAATGGTGTCCGCGTCCTGCAGATTGCGCTCACTGCTGCGGCCGCTGGGGTCGCCAATCATGCCCGTCGCCCCACCCACGAGACCAATGGGGCGATGGCCGGCCCGCTGCAGGTGCACCAGTCCCATGATGGGCACGAGGTTGCCCACGTGCAGGCTGGACGCGGTGGGATCGAAGCCCACATAGGCGGAAACGGGGCCGGCGGCGAGGGCCGCGGGCAGGCCCTCGGTGTGCTGCGAGATCAGCTCGCGCCAGGCGAGTTCGGAGAGCGGGGCAGGAAGCGTGGACATCACAGAAAGATAACCGCCCCGTGGTACCGAACACGGGGGTGACGTGTAGCTTCCAGACGGTATGCCATCGTCTTCGATTCTTTCGCGCCGCCCCTGGCTGGGCTGGCTGCTGGTGGTGGGGGGACTCTGCGGCGCCATCGGCGCCGGCGCCGTGGCGGGGGCCTGGGCGGTCATCTGCCGCAACGGGCGCTGTCCCTCCATTGCCGCCCTCGAGGCCTATGTGCCGAGGCAGACGTCCAAGGTCTATGCCGCCGACGGGCGCTTCATCACCGAGCTGGGGCTCGAGCGGCGCACCCTCATGCGCCTGCAGGACATCCCCAAGCACGTGCGCGACGCGATTGTCATCACCGAAGACAAGCGCTTCTACAGCCACAACGGCATCGACTTCATTCGCATTTTCGGCGCCCTGGCGCGCAACGTGAAGGCGGGAAGCTATGTGCAGGGCTTCTCCACCATCACCATGCAGCTCGCGCGCAACGTCTTCTCCGATCGCATTTCCCGTGAGAAGACGCTGCTGCGCAAGATCAAGGAAGGCCGGGTGGCCACGGCCATCGAGCAGCGCTACAGCAAGGACAAGATCCTCGAGCTGTACCTCAATCAGGTCTATCTGGGCAACGGTGCCTACGGGGTGGAGACCGCGTCGCAGCGCTATTTCGGCAAGAGTGTGCGCGACGTCACGGTTGCCGAAGCCGCCGTGCTGGCCGGTCTGCTCAAGGGACCGGAGCGCTACAATCCGCGGCGTTTCCCCGACCGCGCCATCCAGCGCCGCAACACCGTCATTGAGCTCATGCGCCGCGCCGGCGCCGTCAGCGCCGCCGACGCCTCGCTGGCCAAGGCCTATCCGCTGCAGTTGGCCGAACGCACCGAATCGGGTGATGTGGCGCCGTACTTCGTGGAATGGGTGCGACAGGTGCTCGAGGAAGAACTCGGCAACCGGCTCTACAACGAAGGCTTCAAGGTCTACACGTCACTCGACGTGGACATGCAGACCGCGGCCGAGCGCGCGCTGGAGAATCAGTTGCAGGCCATTGAGGCCGGGCGTCACGGCGCGTACAAACACCTGACGTACGAGGCCTACCTCGCGCGCAGCGCGGAGGGCGGTGAGCGCGGTGCGGCCAATTCGCCGTATCTGCAGGGCGCCTTTGTGGCCATCGATCCGCGCAGCGGCGCGGTGCGAGCCATGGTGGGTGGTCGGGACTTCGGCGACTCCAAGTTCAATCGCGCCGTGCAGGCGCTGCGTCAGCCGGGCTCCACGTTCAAGCCCATCGTGTACGCGGCGGCCATTCATGAGGGATTCAGTCCGGCCACCGTGGTGGACGACTCGCCGATCTCCATGGATCAGCTGAGCGGCGAAACGTGGACGCCACAGAACTACGATCTCAAATTCCAGGGCGATCTGCCGCTGCGCAAAGCGCTGTATCAGTCGCGCAATCTGCCGGCCATTCGCACGGGCATGGCCATCGGCCCCGAAGCCGTCACGAGCATGGCGCGTCGCTTTGGTCTCACCACACCCATTCCGCCCTACCCGTCCATGTACATCGGGGCGGCCGATGTGTATCCGCTGCAGATGGTGAGCACCTACAGCGTGTTTGCCAACCTCGGGCTGCGCACCACGCCGCACGCCATCGTACGCGTGGAAGACAGCAAGGGCGAGGTGGTGTGGAAGCCCAAGCTCGTGCGCGAACCGGTGCTCTCGCCCGAAGAGTCCTGGCTCATGGTGAGCATGATGAAGGACGTGGTCATACGCGGCTCGGGCGCGCGCGTGTGGAGCAGCGGCTTCCGCGTGCCCGCCGGCGGCAAGACCGGCACCACCAACGATGGCGCGGACGTGTGGTTCATTGGCTACACGGCCGACCTCGTGGCCGGCGTGTGGATGGGCTTTGACAAGCCGCAGAAGATCAAGAGCAACGCACAGGGCGGTGAGCTGGCCGCGCCGGCCTGGGCCGCGTTCATGACCGAGGTGTATCGCCGCAAGCCGCAGCCGCCCGACTGGCCGCGGCCCGACGGTGTCATCGTGCGACAGATTGACGTCGCCACCGGACGCCTCGCGAACAGCAGCTGCATGAGCAATGTGGTGACGGAGTTCTTCGTGCAGGGCTACGAACCCACCGCGACGTGCACCGATCCACCGGGCCACTCGCCCTTCACCATGGACAGTGCCCGCGCGCGTGTGCAGCGCGATACCACCAACCCCTTCCGCCTGCCGCCGTTGTGAGTGCCGGCGCGCGGGCCGAGTTGACCGGGGCGCGCGGCACGCTGTATACGGCCGACTGGGTACTGCCGGTGGTGTCGCCGGCTCTTCGCGACGGCGCCGTGTTGGTGGAGGACGGCCGCGTGGCCTGGCTTGGCCCGCGGCAGGCCGCGCCAGAGGGCGAACTCATTCGCCATGTCGCGCTCGGCACCGCCGTGCTCATGCCGGGCCTGGTCAATGCGCACACGCATCTCGAGCTCACCGTACTGCGCGGATGTCTCGAGGGCCTCGATTTCCGCGACTGGTTGCGCGCCATCACGTTGCTGCGCCGTGATGTCCTCGAGCCGGAGGACCTGCTTGATGCCGCGCGTGTGGGCGTGCTGGAAGGACTGCGCCACGGCATCACCACCTACGGCGATTGCACCGACTCGGCGTGGCCACTGACCGCCATGCGCGAATTGGGTGTGCGCGGCATCGGCTACGTGGAAGTGTTTGGCCCCGACCCCGCGCAAAGCCGTGATGCCATGACCGGCTTGCGGGACCGCGTGGCCGCGCTGCGCGAGCACGATACGGCCCTCGTGCGCACCGGCGTCTCGCCGCACGCCCCGTATACGGTATCTGCCGCGCTCTTTCGGGCGGTGGCCGACCATGCCCTGCACGAACAGCTGCCAGTGGCGGTGCATGTCGCCGAGAGTCAGGCGGAGACCGATTTTGTGGTGCATGACACGGGCCCGTTTGCCGAACGTCTGCGCGCACGTGGCATTGCGGTGCAGGCAGCCGCTGCGTCGCCGATGGCCCTGCTTGATGACACCGGACTCCTGCGCGCGCGGCCGCTGCTTGTTCACGCCGTACACGCAAGTGACGATGATCTGGTGCGCGTGTCCGCGCACGGCGCGGGCATCGTGCATTGTCCCGTTTCCAATGCCAAGCTCGGGCAGGGTGTAGCACCGCTCGACCGCATGCTCGCGCACGGCCTGGCGGTGGGTCTCGGCAGCGACTCGGTGGTGAGCAACAACCGCATGCACCTGCTGGACGAGGCGCGGCAGGCGGTGCTGCAGCATGCCCTGCGCGCCGAACGTGCCGACTCGCTGCCCGCGGCCGATGCCTTGCGCCTGGCCACTCTGGGCGGGGCCGAAGCCATGGGGTTGAGCGCGCAGGTTGGTGCGATATCCGTGGGCAGGGCGGCGGACCTGGCGGCCTTTGCGCTGCCCGATACGCTGGGCCCGGTGTACGACCCGGCCGTGACGCTCGTGCATGCCCTGGCTGGCCGCGCGGAGGCATCGCTGGTGTGCGTGGCCGGCCGTGAACTGATTCGTGACGGGCTCGTGACGGGCGACGCCGCGACGCAGCAGGCGGGATGGTACGAGCGCCAGCAGGCGGCCGGTCTGCGCGTCACGACACAGTTGGCACAGTGGCGGGGGCGGGTGCCGTCGTGGTAGACTTCAGTATGCGTCTCGCGCAACCGCTGCCCGTCTCCGCCAGAAGGAGAACCCGCCCGACAGGCGGGAGGGCCGTGGTTGTGCATCGCTGTCCGCCCTGCTGAAACACCAGAGAATCCCCGCTGCATGTCGGTCGGCCCGCGCGTCGATGATATCAGCGGGGATTTGGTTTTCGCAGGGTGTCGCAGTTTGAGGGTCGCGGGTCGCGGTTCTGGTGGTGTGGTGGTCCCAAGGGTTGCACACACACTTGAGCAGGGAGGGGAGGGCGTGATTGCTGGCTGTCTCGCACTGAACGCATCGTACGAACCACTCACGATGGTGCCGCTGCGGCGCGCACTGCGTCTCGTCATCGACGGCAAGGCGGAAATCGTGGAGGCCGACACCGGCGCGCCCGTGCGCTCGGAGAAACGGCAGTTTGTCCGTCCCGCGGTCATCCGACTCACCAAGTACGTGCACGTGCCGCGGCGCTTCCGTCGCCAGGTGACGAACACCTTTTTGTTCGCGCGCGACGACTACCAGTGTCAGTACTGCGGCCGGCACGCCAATGTGCTCAAGCCGCGTGAATCGCTCACGCGCGATCATCTCATTCCCATGTCGCGTGGCGGCACGAATGAGTGGACCAACGTGGTGACGGCTTGCAGCAGCTGCAACACGCGCAAGGCCAACCGTATGCCTCACGAAATCGGCATGCAGCCACTGCACGCGCCCACCGAGCCGCATTTTGTGCATCTGTCGTGGGCGGTACGTCGTCTCACGCCCATTCAGGCCCGCTACATTCGCACGTTCTACGGCGAAGAGACGCTGCGCGAACTCGAGAAGATCGAACACGGGCCAGCCGCCACCACGGCCTGACCCGCAATCAGAACTGCAGCACGCCGGTGCGGGCCTCAAGGCGCCGCACCTCTCCTCCCAGAATACGCGACGCCAGCGTGCGCAGTCCGCGCGTCAGCGCCGACGCCGGACTGCGTTTCCCGCGGACGGCGGGATTGGCTTCCCCCTTGAGCCAGCGCTCGAGTTCATCGAGATCGCTCACCTCCAGCGCGCCCACTTCGGCCTGCACCAGCACATAGCCGCGCTGACCACGACGAGGCGCCGGCAGTGGTGGCAGAAAGGCCAGCTCACTGGCCGCGCGGGCGTCGGCAAAACGCAGATAGCTGCCCAGATTGGTGACGCGCTCGCCCACGATGCGCGCCACGTTGTAGCTGCGATCCACCACATCGTATTGCACGATCACATCCCACTCCGCGCGGCCGCGCACATCGTCGAACCATCGACCCACCGTCCAGATTTCCGTGCGCACGTGAATGCGCGCCGGAAAGCCATTGCGCAGCAGGGCATCGAAGTCCCGATCGGTGAGTACGCCGCGCACGGCCACCAGCGGCGGGTAGGAGGTGGGGGTGACGCGGATGTCGATTTCGGGGCGTGACTGACCACGGGCTGCTGCCGGGAGTCCCAGCAGCAGCCATGCACTCAGCAGGAGGCGCACCCAGAGGTGCCGCATCCGCTGCGTCGCGGGTCCAGTCACACCGAGGCCGGTCATGCGCCGTCAGAACCGCCGCGACAGACGCACGTACACATTGGGCGAAAGACCACCCTGAGACACGGCCTGCGCGATGTACACGCCGAAGTCTCCGAAGTCGAAGCCGCCGCCGATGTCGGTACGCCAGGTGTCAAAGCCAGGCACGGAGTTCTTGTCGAAGACCAGCGGGCCGAGGTCGGCGTTCGGAATCGAGCTCGGGCTCGGCCGGTCGATCAGCCAACCACGTCCCGTGTTGGCAAACACCACCCAGGCACCATCGGCGCGCACGCGACCCAGGCCCCAGCGACGATCGCCGTAGTCGCTGTCGTCGCCGAAGAGATTGATGCGGAAGTCCCCCTTCCACTCCGCCTGCAGCAGGGCCATGCGCTCACACTGCGCGGGCCGACCGAGCGACGCATACATCTCCTCACTGCCCGTGGCGCAGGTGCCCACATCGCTTGTGCCGTTCATGCGACGGAAGTCGAAGCCCGGCAGCGCGTCAATGCCACTGACGGAGAAGCGGCGCTGCACGGGCAGGGGATCGCCGTTCACCCAGCCACCAAAGACGGCACGCAGATTGAGCTGTGCGTTGGGGCCGAGGCGGTTGTAGCGACGCAAGTCAAAGAAGGCGCGCGAATAGGTCACGCCTTCGTTGAGCGGAATGGGCGTGGTGCCCGTGGGCAGCGGGCGCACGCCGGGGGTGAGCTCACCCATGGTGTCGTAGGTGCCCGTGCCGCGTTCGAACTCGCCACGCAGGAACCAGCCGCTGCGGGGACGCTCTGAGCTCGTGCGCGTGTCGAACACGGCGCTCAGGGTAAAGCGCTTGAGCACACCTTCATCGGCCGTGGGATTGAGCCGCCACGCCAAATCGGAATTGAACAGCGTCCAGGGATCGCGCGCTCGGCGCGCACTCCAACGCTCCTCGCCATAACTCGCGCGCAGTTCACTGGCCTTGCCGGCAAAGAGTGCGACGTAGCCCTCGCCACCATGGCGCTGCCAGTAGTCGCGATAGTCGCGCGTGAAGAGGAAGCTGTTGAGTCCCACTTCAGTATCGGTGAGCTGCCACTGTTCCATGGCATCCACCACGTCGAAGAGCTTGCCGCCAAGAGCCACGCCGGCGCGATTGCCCTGACGCACCTCGAGCAGTGCTTGATGACCGAGATTCTCGCGCTTCCACTCGATGCCATCGCCCGTACGGAAAATACCGAACACCTCGGCGCGCACCCGTGTGTCTTCAGCGCGCAAACGGAAGCGCGGCCCCACGAGAATGGGCAGGCCTTCCACCCGATTGTAGGTGTGTGCGGTGGTGACGAAGAGCTGACTTTCGGCGCCGTTCTCGCGATCGTCGCGCACCCAGCGCGACCAACGCGCAAAGAAGTCGGTTTCCGCAATCAGCGTGTCGGCATCTTCGCGGTAGCGGTAGCGCGAGCTCCACACCCGAATGTCGCCCACGACATTGGGGCGCTCGGGGGCTTCGAAGGTGCCGCCGAGCACGGTGAGCGACCGTTCGAGTCGGGCGCCGTCCTGCAGGAACACATCGCCGTTGAGCACGACCACATCGCCGTAGACCACGCCCGCGAGCCGCGCGTTGCCGTTGAGAACGGCGAGGTCGCCGCGCACGGTATCGGCGGCGGCGAGCGTGAAGTCACCCCGCACGCGCCGCGTGGACGGGGCATTGAAGACGCGCGTGACCTCGAGCGCGACATCACGTGGCACCGAGCCCAGACGCCCGGCGCGCTGCGCGGCACCGGTGGACGGGGACATCGCGACACCGGACATCGCGGCGGCCAGCAGTGCCGCAGATCTGAGCACCGTACGGGCCATGGCTTGCTTCATCGAAAGCTCCTTCAAGGGTTCGCGCTACGGCATGGCAGGCCGCGTACCACCGGACCGGAACTCCAGGCCCACGACCGCTGTTGCAGCGCAAGTGACGGCAATATCACTGCTTAGCCACTCCCCGCGCGACCTCTCCGATGTTCCCGTTCCCGCCATGCGGTGGACAAACCCGTGTCGGACTGAAACGCCGCGCAGGCCCGGACAGCGACACGCCCCCAAACCGTTTGAACGTCGACCCCGACCCCGACCCCGACCCCGACCCCAACCCCAACCCCGACCCCAACCCAAACTGCGGTAACCAGCCCCACACGATCCCGTCTCTCATCTCATTGGTTGCTCACATCTCAATCATCCATTTCTGTCTCATCCTCCCATCTCTCACATCTCATCTCCCAACGTCCCAGCAGTAGACGACAAACCCAGCCGCCGCATGCGCCGATACAGATTGGGCCTATCGGTCTGCAGCCTCCGCGCCGCCTCCGCCACATTCCCATCCGCCTGCGCCAGCGCTGCCGAGATCAGCCGCCGCTCGTAAGCATCCAGCGCGTCCGACAGCGGCAGGCCTTCGCCGGGCAACACCCCAGCATCCGCCGTCCCCACACCGGCCCCCGTGGCCGCGTCCACCGCCACCGCCGGCACCACCTGCTGCACATCCCGCGCGGTCACCTCGCTGCCCGCATGCAGAATGGCCAGGCGCTCCACCACATTGGCCAGCTCGCGCACATTGCCGGGCCAGTGGTACGCACTGAGTGCCGCGAGCGCATCGTCGCGCCAGGACACCAGGGGCCGTCCCGTGCGGGTGCGATGCCGCGCCGAGAAGTGGCGCACGAGTGCGGGAAGGTCGCCCGGTCGGTCACGCAGCGGCGGCAGCTGAATGGGAATGACGTTGAGGCGGAAGAACAGATCCTCGCGGAACGCTCCGTCTGCCACCGCGCGTGCCAGGTCCTTGTTGGTGGCGGCGAGAATGCGCACGTCCACCTTGATGGGTTTACCGCCGCCCACCCGCTCGATTTCCCGCGCTTCGATGGCACGCAGCAGCTTGGCCTGCGCCTCGGCGCCCAGGTCGCCGACTTCATCGAGAAAGAGCGTGCCGGTGTGTGCGAGCTCGAAGCGGCCGATGCGGCGGTCGGTGGCGCCGGTGAAGGCGCCGCGCTCGTGGCCAAACATTTCGCTTTCGACGAGATCGCGCGGAATGGCCGCGCAGTTCACGCGCACAAACGGCCGGTCACGACGCGGGCTGGCCAGATGCAGCGCGGCCGCTGCGAGTTCCTTGCCCGTGCCCGATTCGCCGGTAATGAGCACGCGCGCTTCGGTGGGCCCCACACGCGCGAGCAAGGCGCGCACGTCCTTCATGACCGGCGAGTCGCCGATCATTTCACCGGAGATGCCCAGGTCTTCGCGTAACGCCGCTGCGGCGCGACGCGCCTGGCGCAGTTCGAAGGCCGAGGCCAGCGCCAGCAGCACCCCTTCGGGTGTGAGCGGTTTCTCGAGGAACGTGAACGCGCCCAGCTTGGTGGCGCGCACGGCATCGGTGAGTGCGGCGCGTCCACTCATCATGACCACCGGCACGTCGGGCCGGCGCTCGCGCAGCTTTTCCAGCAGGCCCAGTCCGTCAAGCGAGCCTGGCATCATGAGGTCGATGAGCGCCACATCGGGTTCGGCCGTTTCCGCCAGCGCGAGCCCGGTGACGCCATCCGCCGCGTCCCGCACATCGTAACCTTCCGCACTCAGCAACGCGCCCACCATCCGTCGGATGTTGGGCTCGTCGTCCACGATCAGCACACTGGGCACGCGGGCCTCAACGTTCGTGCATTGGGACGGTCACGCGCTCGCCGCGTTCGGCGAGCAATCTGGTGGTGAAGCGCTGCGCCTCCGACAACTTTTCCATTTCGATGGCCACGGTGTCGAGATTGCGCTTGAGATTTTCGAAGCGCGCCTCGAACTGCTGGCGCAGTACGGTGTCGGTGGCGCGTGTCTCGCCGCGGCGACTGATACGACGTGCGATGGCGCGGGCGATTGGCCAGCCCACGACAAGAAAGAACACGATGGCCGCCATGGACTGCGCGATGTCCACCGCGCCCTGGGGCACCGCATCGCGCCATGGGATCTGCCGCGTATTGCCGTCCTGCGAGATGATGAGGTTGCCGTCCTTGAAGTCGATCGTGACGGATTCCCCATTGTTCTCCGAAATGATGATGGGTGACTGGCCGGTATTGCGCACCACGGTGCGTTCGGTGGTCGCATTGACGGCTTCCGACACCGCCTGCTCCACGCGCTCGCTGATCTCCCGCTCGAGCTGCGCGGGGTCGACGGCCCGCTCCTGTGCCTGCGCGCTCATCGCACCCGCTCCATTTCGCTCGGCGCCCGCTCGGCCAGCAGCTTGGACGTGAAGCGCTGGCCTTCACTGATGCGCTCCACTTCCACGGCCACCGTTTCGATGGCCTGCTCAATGGCCTCGAGGCGCTGTGCGAGGTGCAGCTGCTGCTCCCTCTCACCCTTGCGCTCCCAGCGCTTGGCGAAGGCCTTGGCCAGCGGCGTGCCGATGCTGGTAACGGCTACGAAACCGAAGATCACCATCATCATGTCCACGAGACCTTCGGGTGCACCGCAGCCCCGGTAAGCGAAACCTGGTCACCGGTGACGACCGCGCCGTTCGGGCCAACCACGATGCGCACGGGTTCTCCGTTCGCACCGGGCAGGGTGATGATGCGGGTACCGTCGCCGCTGCGCGTGACCTGCAGATCACCCAAGCGCGCCATCGCAGCGTCCTGACGGGCGTTGGCAGCGTCCTCACGAGCGGCGGCGGCAGCCTCACGCGCGTTCGCGGCGGCATCGCGCGCGGCCTCCTGCGCCGTCTGCTGTGCCTCGCGGATCGCCGCTTCGACTTCCCGGAGCACCTCGGAATTCTGCGTGGACTGTGTCATGGTGAGCCTTGGGTGATGCCGCGAAACGATCAGGCGATCCCGTGGACCGGGATGCGCAAACTCATGGTCGTGCCCTGCCCTACGGTGCTCTCGGCAAAAATGTGTCCGTTGTGCGCGCGGACGGTTTGGGCGGCAATGGCCAGCCCGAGACCGGTGCCGCCCGGCTTGGTGGTCACATAGGGGTCGAAGATGCGGGGCAGGGTGTCAGCCGGGATGCCCGGGCCCGTGTCGCCGATATCCACGCCAACCGCCGGCTCGTCGCCCAGCGTGGCGGCCAGCACATGCACCCGGATCGTGCCGGTGTTGCCGCAGGCGTCCACGGCGTTGAGCAGCACGTTGGTCACCGCCCGCACCAGCGGCTCATGATAGCCCGTCACCAGGGGCAGGCCCTCGTCGCAGTGCAGGTCGAGGGTGAGCCGCTCGGGCACCGTGCTGCGCGCCACCCGCGTCACCAGCTCCGCCATGTCCACCTCGGCCGGCGGCCCATCGGGCAGGCGCCCGAACTGCGCGAAGCTCTTGGCCATGCTTTCGAGGCGTGCGGCTTCCTCCGCCAGCACCTCCACCGTGTCGCTGAGTTCCGGCGGCGACGCGCGCCGCAGCCGGTCGACGGCAAAACGAATGGGGGTGAGCGGATTCTTGAGCTCATGCGCAAAGCGCCGCGCCGACTCGCGGAAGGCCTCGGCGCGTTCGGCTTCCAGGGCGCGCTGCCGGCCGGCCGCGAGCTCGCGGGCCATGGTGCGCATGCCGCTGCGCAGCACCTCAAACTCCGGCGCGCCTTCGCGCTCCCCGTAGTCGGGCAGCACACGTCCCTGCCTTATGAGGCCCGTCCAACCCACGAGTTCATCGAGCGGACGACTGAGCTGGCGACTGAGGTGGCCGGCCACACGCGAGGCGCCCACGGCCACGAGGGCCACCAGCACGAGGGCGCCGACGATGACCAGACGCATGGAGCGGCCGGCCACAAAATCGAAGCGCCGCGCCAACTGCGCCGACTCCCGGAGTTCGGTTTCGTGCTGCTCAACAGCCGCCCGTTGGGCCGGCGTGAGGGTACTGCGATCGAGGCTGCGGAAGGCGGACTCCCCGCTCACGGCGATGCGTTCCCAGGCCGAGCGGGCGGAGAAACGCGAGAGCATGCGCTGCGCGGCGCCGGCCCAGACGAGTGTCACCACCACCGAGGGAATGACGGCAAACAGCAGCAGCATGGCAAAGAGCCGCGTGCGGAACGGAGCCCGTGACCGGCCGTCCCGAATGGGGAGCTCGCGCGTCGGGAGGCCCTGACGCGGGGCGCCCTCGGGCCCGCGGGGGCTGCCGGGCGTGGCCCACTCGTCCGTCTGCTTCCGCATCTCGTTCATAGTCGGTAATTTACGTGGCTGTACCCGATCCCGGAGTGAGATGGCAGCCTCGTGGTCCCTTGCCCCTCTCGTCAGCCAGCGCGCGCAGGAACATCCCACGCGCCCGTTGGCCACGACAGGGGACCGGACATGGACGTACCAGCAGGTGGACGCCGACGCGTCCAGCCTGGCGGCCGCGTTGTCCGAACTCGGTCTGGGCCGCGGCGATCGCATCGCCGTGAACCTGCCCAACGGCATCGAGTGGATCATTGCCACCTTGGCGGCGGCTCGGCTTGGCGCCGTGCTGGTGCCCGTCAGTCCGCAGCTCAGCGTGCACGACCTGCGCTACCAGCTCAGACACGCCGAAGTGAGTTGTGTCGTCACCATCGAGCAGTGGGGCGCGGTGGATTTCCTGCAGCGCTTCGAAGAGCTGCTGGGAGACCTGCCCGATCTGCAGTACGTGGTCACGGTGGGCGACGAGGATCTGTGGTACGACGACCGGATCTTCCAGTTCGAAGATCTGGTGTCGCGAGGGGCCGGCCGCAGTCTGCCGGACGTGCCCGACGACGACACGCAGGATCTCGCGGTGTTGTACACGTCGGGTACGATGGGCAAACCCAAAGGGGTGGTGCTGTCCCATCGCGCGCTGGTCGAAAACGCCGTCCGCACGGCCCAGGTTCTCGAGCTGTCGCCCGAAGACCGCGTGCTGACGGCGGTGTCGTTTTCTGCCATCTTCGGCTTCAGCGCCATGCTGGGCACGATGGCGAGTGGGGCCACGCTGGTGCTGCAGCCGGCGTTTGATGCGGCCGACGCGCTGACGCTGATGATCCGCACGCAGGTCACGGTGCTGCATGGCGTGCCCACGCAGTATCACCTGCTCATGCGCGAAGACAGCTTCGATGCGTCGCGACTCAAGTCGCTGCGCACGGGGCTCATGGCCGGCACGGCCGTGGGTGAAGCGCTGGTGCGCAAGGTGCGTCGCTGGTGCGACGTGCTCGTGGCCTACGGCCTCACCGAAACCGGTGCGGTCGTGTCCATCACGCGCTTCGGCGACAGTGATGACATACGCGGCCACAGTGTGGGAAGCACCCTGCCCGGGGTGGAGGTCATGTCCATGGACCTCGTGACGGGTCAGTTGCACGGGCCGGAGTCGGTCGGCGAGCTCGCCGTCCGCGGCCCCAATCTCATGCGGGGCTATCTCCGCATGCCGGCCGAGACCGCCAAGGTGCTTACGCCGGATGGATACTTCCTCACCGGCGACCTCGGCATCATCGACGAGGATGGTACGGTGCGGATTCTCGGACGGCGCCAGGAGACGATCACGCGCGGAGGGCAGCAGCTCTATCCGCGCGACCTCGAAGATCGCCTGCGCGCACATCCGGCGGTGGACGATGTCTGCGTGATCGGTGTGCCCCATGACGTCATGGGAGAGCTGGTCTGCGCGTGCATCGTGGCCGTGGAAGGGGCCGTCATCACGGGGGACGAAATCAAGCGGTTTGCCCGTGACACCATGTCGGCCGACAAGGTTCCCGATCTCGTGCGCTTCTTCGACACGTTCCCCATGACTGGGAGCGGCAAGGTGCGGCGACGAGAGCTCGCGCGTGCGATCGCGCTGAGTGCGAACACCATGAGCGCATCGGCGCTCCACGCGAACGCGCTCGATCACCCTGCTTCGTTTTCAGGCCAGTAACTCATGAGTCGTCATCCTTCCCGGTCGGGCGGGTCGTCACCCGCCCGTGCCATTGCGCCGTTCCATCGCAGCCCCTCGGCCGTGGCGCCCATGGCGCCCGTCGCGCAGCCCAACGCCGCGCCACCGGCCCACGCGCCCAACGCGGCCATGCTCATCGACTTCGACAACGTCACGATGGGCATTCGCTCCGATCTGCAGGAGGAGCTCAAGAATCTCCTCTCGTCGGACATCATCAAGGGCAAGGTGGCGGTGCGCCGCGCCTACGCGGACTGGCGTCGCTATCCGCAGTACATCGTGCCGCTCACCGAAGCGAGCATCGATCTCATCTTTGCGCCGGCCTACGGCTCGTCGAAGAAGAACGCCACCGACATCCGCCTCGCCATCGACGCGCTGGAGCTGGTGTTCACGCGCCCTGAAATCGGCACCTTCGTGCTGCTCAGCGGCGACTCCGACTTCTCGAGCATGGTCATCAAGCTCAAGGAGTACGGCAAGTACGTCATCGGCGTGGGCATCCGTGAATCGTCCAGCGATCTGCTGGTGATGAACTGCGACGAGTATTACTCGTACAACGCGCTCGCCGGCCTCGTGAAGACGGGCGAAGACGAAACCACGCGCTGGGATCCGTGGGAGCTGGTGACCGAGGCGGTGGGCCGCATGAAGCGCAACGGCGACGTCATGCGCTCGGACCGTCTCAAGCAGGTCATGCAGGAAATCGATGCCTCCTTCGACGAGAAGAACCTCGGGCATCCCAAGTTCTCACGCTTCGTGACGGAAGCGCAGCAGCGCGGCCTGCTCAAGGTCACCAAGCTGGAGAGCGGGCAGATGGAAGTGGATGCACCGGATGGTGCGCCGCTGCCGATGGCCGCTGCGTCGGCGCCGGCTGCCGACGTGTCGCGTGACGCGTCGCGTGATGCGTCGCGTGATGCCGACCGCGATGATCGTCGTGGCCGTCGTGGCCGTCGTGGACGTGGCCGTGATCGCTTCGATCGTGACCGTGGTGAGGATCGGCATGAGGACGCGGCGACCGACCTGCTCGACGACGCGATCGATGCCGTACCGCTGGGCGAGACCACCGAGGTCCCCGCTGCGCGCGCCGAAGAAACCGTCACCGATCCTGATTCGGTAGTGGCGGCGCTTGGTATCCGGCCGCTTCCGGGTGAGGCCGGGTACGACGCCGGCGCTGCGGCCGATGAGGCGGCGGACGCGGTCGAGCGAGAGGGCCGTGAGGGCGGCCGCGAAGGTGGCCGCGGACGTCGCGGTCGTGGGCGCGGGCGTGACCGTGACCGCGGTGATCGTGGTGGCGAACGTGGCGGCGAACGCGGTGGTGCGCCGCTCGCGGTGCCGGCCACGTTCACCAGTGCGCCCGTGGGCGACAATGTGGGCCGCTCGGGTGAGCGTCTCACGCGCAGCGATGCTTTCGATCTGGTGCGTCGTGCCGTCGAGTCGCTGGTGGAGGCTGACGCCGTCACCAGTGCGAGCGCGGCGCGTCAGCGTGCGTTTGACTTGCTGGGCCGCGACAGTGAGTCGCTGGCGCCGCGCATGTTCGAGCGCATTTTGCAGGACGCACACGATGCCAACCTCATCGACCTGCGTCGTCGTGGCGATGACTGGGAAGTGGCGCGCGCCTCGGATGCGGCGAGCATCGTGGAGCAGCTCAAGGTGGCCGACGATGCGCAGAAGGCTGTCCAGGCCGCACAGGCAGCGGCCATGCCGCCCGCGCCGCGTGGCATGGGCGCGCGTGGCATTGGCGGACGGGGCATGGCACGGGGCAAGGGCCTGGTGCCGCCGGCGGACTTGCTCATGGTCGGCGTGGTGGGCACAGCAGTCGGGGTAACGGCGGCAGCCAAGACGCCTGCGGTCGAGGTAACTGCGGCAGCCGCGCCAACGGAAGCCAGTTCAACGGAAGCCAAGGTGCCGGAAGCCAGGACGGTGAATGACGGAACCGCGGAAGCCAAGGATGCGGCGGTGAAGACCGCGAAGAAGGCGGCCAAGGCACCGGCCAAGAAGGCGCAGGCCAAGGCTCCGGCCAAGGCGCCTGCGGCCAAGGCCCCTGCGGCCAAGACGCCCGCCAAGAAGGCGGCTCCTGCGGCCAAGAAGGCGGCGCCCGTCAAGAAGGCGGCCGCGCCGGCCAAGAAGGCTCCGGCCAAGAAGGCGGCAAAGAAGTAATCCGCCGTCGTTCACAGAAGGCCGCGGGGGAATCATCGTTCAGCGATGGTTCCCCCGTTGGCTTTTCTGCCGGCCTCGTTCTTCGATCGTGAGGCGGATGTGGTCGCACGTGCGCTGCTCGGCGCGACGCTGCGCCATGAGAGCGATGACGGCGTGGTGAGTGGGCGCATCGTGGAGACCGAGGCCTACCTCGGTCCGCATGATCCGGCCTCTCATTCGGCCGTGGGTCGGACGCCGCGCACCTGGCACATGTTCGGGCCGCCCGGCACGGCCTATGTGTATTTCATCTATGGCATGCACTGGTGCCTCAATGCTGTCACACGCGAAGACGGTTATGGCGCAGCGGTGCTGATACGGGCCATCGAGCCAACAGAAGGGCTGTCGCTCATGCGCGCGCGACGGCCGAAGGCACGAAGCGACCGTGCGCTCTCTGATGGACCAGGCAAGCTGTGCGCGGCGCTGGGTGTGGACCGGCGCTGTGATGGCTGGTCACTCACGGGCGGCTCAGCGCTTGGCATTCTGCCGAGTCAGCCCGTGCCCGACGCCGAGGTGCTGGTCACGCCGCGCATTGGCATTTCGAAAGCCGTGGATTGGCCGCTGCGGTTTGTGTGGCGTGCGACCGGGCGCGCTATCTGATCTGCCCCTGCTTCGTGGCCACATCGTAGAGTCGCGCACCGTGGAGTACGATGCGCTTGAGCTCACGGCGTGAGAACGTGACCGGCTGGACGCGCGAGCGGCCTGCAGCGAGCATGGCCACATCGGCGCGGAAGTGCACGGCAATGCGTTGGATGTCGCGACCCCACGGCTCGTGCCCCACCGCATCCGCTGCGAGTGGCACACTGTCGGGCAGGTCGCTGGCCCTGAGCAGGAGCGAGTCTCCCGTGGCAAACAGACGCTCGCTGTAGTCGCGCACGCGGCCCGTGCTGTCGTAGGCAAACACGCGCAATCGGACGTGGCCGAATTGGCCGACCACCTCGCGAATGGCCGTGATGCGACCGTTCTGCCCAACCGACTGCCAACTGCCGTTGGTCCCATAACCAACGGCCGTCTGCACACTGCGCACCTCACGTGGCAGGTCCATGAGGAAGGGTGCAGTGCTGTCCATGCAGGCTGCGCTGAATGTGGCGGAGGCGATGAATGCGAGGGGCCGTCTGAATTGCCAGCGTCTGCGCATCGCCACTCCATCGCTTGAGTGATGCCTGCAAATACAATCCCCGCCGACCGAGGCCGACGGGGAGAGTGTGCAGTCCGGGCCGCCGCTCGGTGAGAGGGCGGGGATTACGAATGCATTAGGGCATCATGAGTGCTTGGTGATGCGATGTCTTACAGGAGACCGGCCACCTTGCCGGCTTCCTTGAAGGCGGCCACCACGGCATCGAGGTCGTCGCGGGTGTGGGCCGCGCTCACCTGACAGCGCACGCGCGCCTCGCCCTTGGGCACAACGGGGAAGCCGAACCCGGTGACGAACACGCCACGCTCGAGCAGCAGGTCGCTCATGCGGATGGCCAGCGCCGTCTCGCCCACAATGATGGGGACGATGGGCGTCTCGCCCGGCAGTGGCTTGAAGCCTGCGTCCTGGATGGCCTGACGGAAATAGTTGGCGTTCTCGCGCAGCCGCGTGACGCGCTCGGGATGCGCCTCGGTGAACTGCACGGCGGCGAGCGCACTGGCGGCCACCGTGGGCGGGAGTGCGTTGCTGAAGAGCTGCGGACGGGAGCGCTGGGTCATGATGTCGCAGAGCGCCGCCGAGCCGGCAATGAATCCACCGGCTGCGCCGCCGAGTGCCTTGCCGAGTGTGGAGGTAATGATGTCCACCTCGCCGACGACACCAAAATGCTCGGCCGTGCCGCGGCCCGTGGCACCCAGTACGCCGGTGGCGTGCGAGTCGTCCATGACGACGATGGCGTCTTCCTCGCGCGCGATCTGCAGAATGTCGGGCAGCTTGGCGATGGCGCCCTCCATGCTGAACACGCCATCGGTCCAGATGATCTTGCGTGGCGCACTCTTGTTGGCGCGCAGCTTCTCACGCAGATCGTCCATGTCGGCGTGCTTGTACACAGCCGTGGTGCACTTGGTCATGGCCTTGGCCAGACGCACCGAGTCAATGATGGACGCGTGGTTGAGGGCGTCGGAAATGACAAAATCGCCTTCGCGCGCGATGGTGGGCGTGAGGGCTTCGTTGGCATTCCACGCCGAGACGTAGCTCATGCTGGCTTCGGTGCCGACGAAGCGGGCGATGGCGGCTTCGAGTTCGCGGTGCACGGTGAAGGTGCCGCAGATGAAGCGCACGCTGGCGGTGCCGGCGCCATAGCGGCGCAGGGCGTCGATGCCGGCGTCCACGACCGCGGGCTCGTTGGCGAGGCCGAGGTAGTTGTTGGACGAGAGCACGATGACTTCGCCGCGGCCTTCCATGCGGACGCGCGGACCCTGCGGCGACTCGATGTGATTGAGGCGCTTGTAGGTGCCGGCTTCCTTGAGGGCGGAGAGTTCGGCGAGGAGATCGGAATTGAGGGACATGGCTTACGATGTTGTTGGTTACCGCAGTTGGGGCTGACTGCTACCGCAGTCTACTTGCCACTGCCGTCTGGGCGCTGCCACTGCAGTCGGAACCGCCCCCGCGGTCTGGGCTACCGAACCTGCGGTTTTGGACTGCTACCGCGGTTTTTGACCGCTACCGCAGTCGGGGTCAAACAGCAGTCGCGGTCGTGAGCCCAGGCAGTGGGTCGGGGTCGCCCCGACCATGACCAAGACTCTGACCCACATCACAGGCTGACGACTCCGACCGATGTGTGACGCCAACTGCGGTAGCAGTCCACGACCGCGGTAGCAGTCCAAAACCGCAGGTTCGGTAGCCCAGACCGCGGGTGCGGTTCCGACTGCGGTAGCTGTTCCCCGACTGCGGGAGCAAGTCGACTGCGGTTGCAGTTCACAAAGACAGCGGTAGCCGTCACAGCGTAAAGATGATCTTCCCCGCTTCCCCCGACTTGATCAGATGCATCGCCTCGTCCACCGCCTCGAGCGGCAGCCGATGCGTGATCACCGGGCTCGGATCAAACGCCCCCGACCGCAGGAAGCGCGACATCTGATGCCAGGTGTCGTACATCCGCCGTCCCACCACGCCGTAGATCGTCAGCCCCTTGAAGATGATCTCCGAGGCGAAATCCACGTCGATGGTCTTGGACGGAATGCCCAGCATGTTCACCCGGCCGGCGGGACGCGCCAGCGCGAACGCCTGATGCACCGCGCTCGGCACGCCGCTCATCTCGAGCACCACGTCGGCGCCGTGTCCGTCACTGGCCGCCATCACCGCCTCGCGCGCCGCGTCCGGATGCACCGCGTCGTGCGCACCCATGCGGCGCGCCAGTTCGAGACGCCGCGGGTTCACGTCGGTGGCAATGATGCGCGACGCACCGGCCGCCTTGCAGATACCCACCGCGAACGCACCGATCGGTCCGCAGCCCGTGATGAGCACCACGCTGCCCGGGATGTCGGCCGTCAGCGCCGTGTGGAAGGCGTTGCCCATCGGGTCGTGGATGCCGCCGATGTCGTAACTGATGGCCTCGTCGAGGTGCCAGACATTGGTGGCCGGCATCGCGATGTACTCCGCAAAGCAGCCGTCGCGGTCCACGCCGATGATGCGGGTGGACGGGTCGACGTGCGCATTGCCGGTGCGACTGAAGAGCGAGCGCTCGTCCACGATATGCCCCTCGGCCGTCACCCGGTCGCCGACCTTCACGCTCTCGACGAGCGCGCCGACCTGCACCACGTCGCCGGCAAACTCGTGACCGCAGATGAACGGCGGTTTGCAGCGCGCCGAGGCCCAGGCGTCCCACTCGTAGATGTGCACGTCGGTGCCGCAGACGCCCGCGCTCCGCACGCGGATGAGCACTTCGTCGTCGCGGATTTTCGGTTCGGGCACTTCCGTCAGCGTCAGACCACGGGCCGCAGTCTGCTTCACCAGCGCTTTCATGTCGCTCCAGGCAAACGCCGCCCGAGGGCAGCGGAGAGTTGTTCAGGGGGAGACGACAAAGCTACACGGCGTCGCGTCGGCGCCAACAGCATCCGCCGCGTGCGCGCGACGGGCGGTGAACCGGTCGGGAAACGTCGCGAACGGGAATGTTGCCTTCCTTAATCGCGCGCGTTCTTTATACGCGCTATTGCGCGTTGGAATTATCCACGCGTATATTCGCGTCAATACAACGACTTGCGCGAGATGTCCACATCCGTTCCCTGTCCTGCCATGCGCGCATGACCGGGACGCGCAGTCCTCACTGGCAACGCGTGGCGATTTACCGGCACGAGTTCCACCTGCAGGCCACGGTCGATCTGTCGACCCCCATTTGCGAGTTCGGTGCCGCTGGCGCACCGAGCTCTCCTTCGCCGTCGTTGATCGCGCCGCTGCGCGGAGCGACGGCGTGCGCTGCTGCCGCCACACGTCGCGGCCCCATCGGCGCCCTCCCCCCCATCACCATCTCGTCGTGGTTCCGGTTTGCTGAGCCGGCGCGTTCTGCGCCGCATCGGACGGTGGCTCATGCCGCTGCTGTTCGTCCGCTCGCGACTCGCATCATGACTCCACGCTGCGCGCTCCTCCGGGAGGCCGCGTAGCACATCCGGTCGCGGTGCATGCGCCGTCTCGGATGTGTGCTCACCTTTCCACCGGGGGAAAGTGAGCGTTTTCACCTCTCGTGAGAGGGTTGTTCAAATGGCTCCTGCCAAGAAGGCCGCCAAGAAGGCGGCGAAGAAGGGTGGCCGCAAGGTCGCGAAGAAGGCTGCGCGCAAGACCGTGAAGAAGGCCGCCAAGAAGGCCGTGAAGAAGGGCGCGAAGAAGGCGGCCAAGAAGGGCGCCAAGAAGGCCGCGAAGAAGACGGTCCGCAAGGCCGCCAAGAAGGTGACCAAGAAGGCCGCGAAGAAGGCCCCGCGTAAGGCGGCCAAGAAGGGTGCCAAGAAGGCTGCGAAGAAGGGCGCCCGCAAGGCGACCAAGCGCACCAAGAAGGCGGCTCCGGCTCCGGCCCCCGCCGCGGCGTAATTCGCTTCCCAGCGAACTCGTATACACGCGAAAGGCGTCGGCATGTCTGCCGACGCCTTTCACGTTTTGAGGGCCCGCTGAGCCGCGGGAGCGGCTATCGCGAAAGCCGCTGCACCGTCGCCAACGTGCGGATTACGCCGTCGCGGCTACCAGTTCGACGGTCTCGGCGGGAAGCTCCGCCTCGTCCGGCACCGGCCCCCACACGAACGCGCTGAAACGCGTGGCCGTCGCGTCGCCGCGGCCACCGTCGGCAATCACGATGCCCAGCGCTTCCTGTTCGTTGGCCAGTTCCTGCAGCAGATGCTTGATACGCATGATGGGTGACCCTCCACCCCTGGAATTGCGATGTGTTACCGCCGAGTGCGGTGTCGCCCCATATGTAGCAGACATGGTGCCAAATCGTTCTGATTCTGCAACTCCTTATGCGACAAACGCTTCGTGCATTTTCATGGCCGTGTCCGCCATCACACGGTGTCCTCCTGACACGTCACAGAAACGAAAAAGCGTGTCGCTTCGCGACACGCCCTCCGCCAACTCAAAGCTCAGAACTCAAAACTCTAAGCCGCAGTTACCGTGGCTTTCCGCGCCATGAAGGTCTCGCGACTGCCCGCCGAGCGTTCCACGGAGATTGTCCAGCCGTGGTAACGCGAGTGCAGTTCCTCGAGCGGCAGACGGTCGGCACCGGCGGCAATGGTCTCCACCAGATGCACACCGCCGTCGACGGTAGCGCTCTGCAGCACCTCGATGACGCGCGCGCGGTCCATGACATCCAGACCGGCGAAGGCGCTGGGTGTGCACACCACCGCATGCAGCGCCACGTCGGGCCTCCAGCCGCCCAGGTCGGCGCAGAGGCCACGGACCCGCTCGGTCAGGCCGGCAGCATGCGCGGCCTTCACCACGCGCTCCACGGCGTCTTCCTCGGGCTCCACGGCCGTAACGGCGGCACCTCGCGCCGCCAGATAGAGTGCGGGGCCCTCACGTTCAGCGCCGGCCACCAGCACATGACAGTCGGTGGAGTCAGCCAGCTCACGCACAAACGCCGCATCGGGCGCGATGCCCCAGTGCTCCGGCGTCCGGAACTCGGCCAGCATCTTGAGACGCCGGCGCTTCCAGGTGGCGTAGGTGGGCAGGCGCAAGCGACGCGCGATGATGCGGTCAACCTCTTGCCACACCAGCAGTTCTGTGAGCGCGATCTGGTCGGACTTGCGCAGGACTTCCACGGCCTCGTCGCCGATCTTGAGCAATGACGTGCGCGACACCGAGTCCTTGTAGTCCTCGATTTCGCTCTCGACGTAGAGCTCGTACTCGTACTTGAGGGAGCGTGGCGAACTGATGGGAGTAGCCCTCGGGGCTGTGGAAGAATGTGGACAACTTACGGCCGTGCGAGAAATCCGCAAGACCCAATTTTGTGATGTGGCGATTCGTAAGCGAAGGATTGGGAATCGATTGGTGGCTATCGCTGTTTCCATTTGCGCAGCTCCCTTCGCGCTGTCCACCTTACGTTTCCCACCTTACGCCGTCCTCTCCCCCTTCCCGCAGTCCACCTTACGCCGTCCACCTTACGCAGTTCTCTCCCCCTTCCCGCAGTCCACCTTACGCAGTCCACCTTACGCTTTTCTTTGGTCCGTGCCAGAGCTCCCCGAAGTCGAATTCGCCGCCCGGCGCCTCCGCAGCGCTGTCCTCGGCCACACCCTGGCCGCCGTCGACGTCTTCCACCCCTCGGCGGCGCGGCACCTGCCCCCGGCCCACCGGCGTGCACTGGTTGGCCGCCAAATCAGCCAGGTCGAGCGACGGGCCAAGATCCAACTCCTGCACCTCGACGACCGGAGCGTGCTGGAGGTGCATTTCCGCATGACCGGCGATTGGGCCTTTGGTCAGGTAGGGGGCGAAGCGCCACGCTTTGAACGGGTTCGACTCGACACGCACGAAGGCCTGCGCGTGAGTCTCGTCGACTCGCGTGCCTTTGCCGTGCTGCGCTGGCATGCGCCGGACACCTTCGCGTTGCCCGATCTCGGCCCCGAGCCTCTTAGCGACGACTTCACCGTCGACGCACTGCGCGCTGCCATCGCGTCGCGGCGCGCGCCCATCAAACCCGTGCTGCTTGATCAGCGCGTGGTGGCAGGTGTCGGCAACATCTATGCGTCGGAAGCGCTCTGGCTGGCGCGCATCAGTCCGGAGACGCCAGCCAACGCGCTCACCGGCGCGCGGCAAACCGCGCGGCTTACCCGACTGCGCGACGGCATTCAGGAAGCACTGCGCACCGCGCCGGCAACACGATACTACAACCGTGGCCTTCACGATGGCTCACCGTATGACGAGCCGCAGGAGTGGCGGGTGTACGACAGGGAAGGGCAGGCCTGTGCGCGCTGTGGTTCGCGCATTGTGCGTTCTGTGCAGGCGGGGCGCAGTACGTATGCGTGCAGAAAGTGTCAGCGCTGAGGGTAGTGGTATGCGAGGTGTAGTTCGCTCCTCATCAGCAAGAATTCGAAATGCAATCCACAGTCATGGGCCGTGCGCCGTGGGTTCTGGGTGTGCGTGGTTCATTCTACCGCATCGCGTAATCCGGGAGATCGGCTTACCCGTTCCCGCGGTGCACGATGCGTGGGACTCTGTGATGTGGCAGCATGAACCACTCCCACTCAGAACCCACGTCGCACGGCCCACGACTGTGGATCGCGCCTTATGCGTCATGCCACGACAAACCGCCACGCCGCTCTAGTCCATACTCTCCAATACTGCCCCCTTCAAATACCCCGTCTCCGGTATGCCAATGATCTCCGGATGATCAACCGGCTGCCCCGTGAATGCGCGCAGCGCGAACCGCCGCCCACTATCCCCCACCGCCTCCTGCAGCATCTCGAAAAACAATCCACGCGGCAGGTGATGACTGCACGACGCCGTGAACAGCGTCCCACCCGGCGCCAGGACCTTCATGGCCTGCAGATTGATGTCCTTGTACCCACGCAGCGCGCCATCGAGCGCAGCGCGTGATTTTGCAAACGCCGGCGGATCCACCACGATGGTGTCGAACTGCCGCCCTTCCCGGTGCCAGGCTCGCAGCACGTCAAACGCATCGCCTTCCACCGCGTCGATGTTGTGCAACTCGTTGCGCGCCGCGTGCTCGGCCACACGCGCCAGCGCTGGCGCCGATATATCCAGCGCCGTGACATGCTCGGCGCGCTGCGCGAGATGCAGCGCAAACGAGCCGTGATAGGCAAAACAGTCGAGCGCGCGCCCGCGCGCCAGTTGCCCAACCAGCACGCGATTCTCGCGCTGATCGAGAAATGCGCCGGTCTTCTGACCATCCCACGGCGCGGCGAGGTATCGCACGCCGTGCTCCCGTACCTCGACCGTGCGCGGCACTTCGCCGTACAGCAGCTCCACGCTGCGTTCCAGGCCCTCGCGCTCACGCGACGGCACATCGTGACGCGCCAGAATGCCGCGGCACCCCGTCAGCTCGCGCAGCGAGGCCACGATGTGTTCGCGCTGTGTTTCGAGTCCCGCCGACAGGAGCTGTACCACCAGCCATTCGTCGTAGCGATCGACCACCAGCGACGGCAGCCCGTCGCCCTCGCCGTGCACCAGACGATAGGCGTTGGCGTGTGACGCCAGTGCGTCGCGCCGACGCAGTGTCAGCGTCAATCGCTCGTGCCACCACGCCGCGTCGATTGCTCGCGCGCCGTCTCGCTCGATCTGCCGCAGCGAAATCTCCGACGCCGGACTCCACAACGCCCAGCCGAGCGGCGCGCCGTTGGACTCTTCCACCCGCACCACACCGGCCGGCAATGCCGGAAAGCGCTCGATGTCGCTGCGAAACACCCACGGATGACCGCGGCGCAGGCGCTGTGCTCCGCGCCGGTTCACCACCGCCGAATCGCCGCCGGTCGTCGCTGCTTCATGAGAACGTGGAGCACGCGGACCAGGGCCACGTGAACGGTGGCCACCTCGGTCGGATGGTCGTGAACGCATCAGGTCTCCAGCAGGAGGTCGGTGTTGTGCAGGTACTGATCGAGGCCCAGCGTGGCGCGCACCCGGCCCGAACGACGGGCCTCGTCCAGTCGCGCCGAGTTCCGGTCGAGCGCATCGCGGCTGTTCTGCCGGTGCCACAAGTGATACGCGACCGCGGCGAACTTGAGATTGCGTCGCACGACCCCTGCGTGTCCAAGACGCAGCGTGAGATCGCTGTCTTCGCGGCCCCAGCCTTCGTAGGCCTCGTCGTACCCGTTCACGCGCAGCAGATCGTCACGCCAGAAGGCAATGTGACAGCCGCGAATGCGTTCCACCGTATCACGGCTGCCGCCAGAGAACGGCGCCAACCAGGGGGCGTACCAGGCATTGATGCGGTGCGAGACACCGACGCCAAACGGACCGGGTTCAACCCAGCCCCGCTGCAACAATGCGCGCGTCCGTGCTTCCGACAGCAGCGCGCGCGAACCCTGCACAAACGATCCGCGTCGTGCGAAACTTCGATGCGCGGCGACGGCTGCGCGATGGAGCACGATGTCACCGTCGATCTGCAGCACGTAGTCACCCGTGGCACGCGCGATGGCCTGATTGCGAATGGCGCCGGCGCGAAAGCCGCGGTCTTCGTGCCACACGTGATGCAGTGGCACCGGAAAGTCCCACTGTGCGCGAATCACCAGCTCCTGCGTGGCCGGCCCTGACCCGTCGTCGGCAATGAGCACCTCGTCGGGCAGTACGTCCTGCTTGCGCACCGCCTGCAGTACCACCGCCAGCGCCTCGGGCCAGTTGTACGTGGCAATGAGCAGCGACAGACGCATGGGACGGTCGTTGCTGGCGGGCGATGGCGAGTGCAGGGCCGCGCTCAGCGGCCGCTCTGCGACGCCGAAGCCCGGGCCGCCGACGTCCGGGCCGCCGAGCGAATCTGCGCGATGGCGCGCGTGTGCTCTTCGAAGGTGCGCGTGAACTGATGACTGCCATCGGCGCGCGCCACAAAGAACAGATACGGCACGTCGGCGGGAGTCAGCGCGGCCTCGATGCTGGCTGCGCCCGGCGAGGCGATCGGACCGGGTGGCAGCCCGGTATGCTTGTACGTGTTGTACTTGGACTCCACCTCGAGATCCTTGTACAGCACGCGGCCCACGTGTTTGGGCAGGGCGTACTGCACCGTGGGGTCGGCCTGCAGCAGCATGCCGGCCTTCACGCGGTTCCAGTACACGGCGGAGATGATGGGACGTTCTTCGGGCTTGCGCGCTTCCTTCTCCACGATGCTGGCCATGGCCAGCGCGTCGTGCCGCGTGATGCTCAGCGCTTGCAGGCGCGCGTCCCACTCGGGCTTCCAGGCGTCGAGGAAACGCTCGACCATCGCATTCACCGCCTCGCGCGCCGTCGTGCCCTCGGGAAACGCGTAAGTGGCGGGAAACAGGTAGCCCTCGAGCGAGGGGACGGGAATGGCCAGTTGGTTGATCCACGCCGTGTCGGTCACTGCCGCGCGCACGGAGTCTTCCGGCACATCAAGCGCCTTGGCCAGCGCCGGTGTGATGTCGCGCAGGTCGAAGCCCTCCGGAATCACGACCGTGGTCATGATGCCCTTGCCGTTCACCAGCGCGTCGAGCGCGGTGGCATAGCCGGCGCCCGGCGGCAGCAGGTAGGTGCCGGGCTTGATGGCGCGCGACGTGCCGCTGATCGAAGCATACCAGCGGAACAGACGCGTGGAGCCAATGACGCCGTGCGCGGCCAGCGAATCCGCCGCCGCGCGCATGCTCGCGCCTCTCGGAATGACAACGCGGGTGGCACTGCCATCGGCGTCGGTCGAGCCCCGCACTTCGCGCATGAGCACGGCGCCGATGACGATGCCAACGGCGAGCAGGGCGAGACGACGAATGGGGGAGCGGCGGCGGGGCATTCGAAAAAGATACGGGCTTGATGGGGGAGGGAAAACTGCGGTCAGGGTTGTGGTGCGCGATCCGCAGCCGTGGGTGATGCGACGTGGGTGGTGAGTGGGAGTGGTGCATGCTGCCGCATCGCGCTATCCGGGAGTTGCGGACCGCGTGATCTCTCCCCTGCACCACGCGCACTCACCACCCACGTCGCACGTCCCAAAACTGTGGATTGCTACCCCGGAGTAAGCTCCCCGGCACCATCTCCACCCCCCGCATCCACCACCTCCCCCATCCCCACCCCCTGCGCCGTCGCCCGCAGCACCGTCTCCAACAGCACGCAGGCCGCCATCGCATCCACATCGCCCTTCCGGCCGCGGGTCGATCCGCCCTGCTCCCGAATGCTGCGCAGCGCCGCCGAGGTGGTGAAACGCTCGTCCACCAGGCGCACGGGAAGCGACTGACGCGAGGCCAGCTTGCCCGCCACCTCGCGCACTTCGCGCGAGCGATCGGTTTCGTCGCCCGATGGGTCGAGTGGCAGTCCAAACACATAGCCGCGCGCACCCAGCGACTCGGCCTGCCGCATGAGCTCCGCGAGTGGTGGCCGCTTGCCCGCCCGTCGCGCAATGATGCCCACCGGCGAGGCCAGCATGCCCAGCTCATCGCTGATGGCGAGCCCGATGCGTTTGTCGCCCCAGTCCACGGCGAGCAAACGCCCGCCGGGAGCGGACTCGGACGTCACCCTTCCGCCATTTGCTTGAAGAACTCCTGATTGTTCTCCGCCTGCTCCATGCGCTTGAGCAGGAACATCATGGCATCATCACTGGGCATGTCGGCCAGGAAGGTGCGCAGCAGGAACACACGCTGCTGCTCGAAGGGCGTGAGCAGCAGTTCCTCGCGCCGCGTGCCCGACTTGTTGATGTCGATGGCGGGGAAGATGCGCTTCTCGGCCAGCTTGCGGTCGAGCACCAGCTCCATGTTGCCCGTGCCCTTGAACTCCTCGAAGATCAGCTCGTCCATGCGCGAGTTGGTTTCGATGAGCGCCGTGGCCACGATGGTCAGCGAACCGCCTTCCACCAGCTTGCGGGCTGCGCCGAAGAACGCCTTGGGCTTCTGCATGGCGGTGGCTTCCATGCCACCCGACATCAGCTTGCCGCCCTGCGGGGCCACGGCATTGTGCGCGCGGGCCAGACGTGTGATGGAGTCCAGCAGGATGACCACATCCTTGCCGCTCTCCACCAGCCGCTTGGCCTTCTCGAGCACCATACCCGCCACCTGCACGTGCCGGTCGGCGGTTTCGTCGAAGGTGGAGCAGATCACCTCGGCCTGCGGGCAACTGGCCTGCATGTCGGTGACCTCTTCCGGCCGCTCGTCGATGAGCAGGATGATGAGCGTGACCTCGGGATGGTTCTCGACGATCGCGTTGGCGAGCTGCTGCAGCAGGATCGTCTTGCCGCCCTTGGGCGGGGCCACGATGAGGGCGCGCTGTCCCTTGCCGAGGGGCGCGATGATGTCGCAGATGCGGGTCGCGACTTCGCCGTTCTTCCGTTCGAGGCGAATGCGCTCGTCGGGGTACTTGGCCGTCAGGTTATCGAAAGCGCTTCGCAATTTCGACTGCTCGGGGTCACCACCGTTGATGCGCTCCACTTTGAGAAGCGCGAGGTACCGTTCCCATTCCTTGGGCGGCCGGACTTCGCCCATCACCGTGTCGCCGGTGCGGAGGTCGAAGCGCTTGACCTGGGAGGGGGAGACGTAGATGTCGTCGGGGCCGTGCAGGTAATTGAAGTCCTGGGCGCGCAGAAAGCCGTAGCCTTCGGGCAGGACTTCGAGGACACCCTCGCCATAGAGCGTCGTATCCGTTTCGAGCAGCGCCTGCTCGATGCGGAAGATGAGCTCCTGCTTGCGAAGGCCCGTGACGCTGGTGAGCTGCAGGGATTCTGCGAGCGCCAGGAGTTCAGGAACCGACTTTCGCTTCAGCTCGGCGACGTGCACTAGGCAAGGAGACCGTTGGGGAGGCGTGGCCGCCGGATCGGGCCGGAGGCACCGGGGCCAGGCCATGCGCGCGGCAGGACTCGAACCTGCGACCTTCTGCTCCGGAGGCAGACGCTCTATCCAACTGAGCTACGCGCGCATTGCGGCTGCCCGGTCGGATGAATGCCGGGTAGGACCGCCTGACGCCCCGGTTGGCCCGGAAACGTCAGACCGGGGAAGCTAAACCGATGACGGGCGTGGGGGCAAGGAACGTGTTAGTCTGGTGAGCGCTTGCCCGATGCTGGATCAATTGCGTAACGACCGGTAGCTTGGCCAGGCGGAGTTCAGTCCGCTCATTACCTGTACACTGCCGCATGACGTGGGAGACTCGTGGTATGAATTGGCGTTCTGGATGGGTGGCGTTCTGTGTGGCGATGGTCCCAACGGCCGCTCAGTCGCAGACGCAGGTCGGTCGCGTCGTGTTTGGCGGGGAGACGGATCGCGGTGTGGCGTTGGAGCAGCCCCAAGACATGTTACTGACTCGCTCCGGGGTGGTCGTGGTCGAATCCGGCGCACCGTACCTGCGACTGCTGTCGTCGTCCGGACGACTGCTGCATTCGGGCGTCAAGGCGGGATCGGGGCCCGGAGAAGTCCGCCACATTTCGGCCGTCAGCGTCAGCCCCGCGCGCGACGCACTGCTGGTCTTTGACCCAGCGTTGCGTCGGGTGAGTCGGTTCCGCGTAACAGACTCCATTGCGCTGATCGATGCCCACAGTGTTCCGCTCGAGGTCGACGCCGCCTGCCTGCTCGGCGGTACCCTGTGGGTGAGTGGCGTTCATGACACGCAGGGTATCGTGCACCGTTTGTCCGTTCGCGACGGCCAGTATGTCGTGTCGCAATCGCTGGGCACCTACAAGGTTGGTCATCCACTACAGGGCAATCGCCTGTTCTGGTCTCACGTCGTCGCTTCGCGCATGCTCTGCAACGAAGCAACGCAACACATCGTGGTGGCCTCGAAGCGGCTCGGTGTGATCCAGCGCATCAACATCACGACGGGTGCCGTGAGCATGGTGCGCGTGCCCGGATTCGAGCCCCTGTACTTTGCGATGGAAGGCAAGTCCATGGTGGTGCAACGGGGGCCACAGGGGGTGTCGGACGAAATCCTGTCCGTAACCGAGCAGCCCAATGGCTACCGCGTCATCGTGGGGCGCACGGACAAGACACATCGAGGAGATGGCGACTATCTGTCCATTCGCGAGATGGTCGTCCCGTTCGACGGCACCGCCTCCGGCAAAGTCAGGCTGCTCGCAGACGCCGAGCTCGATCGGGACGGGACGCGTGTGCTGTGCTACAGCGCGGCGCCGTATCCGCAGGGGGCGGTGGTTGTCGGCGGTACGGGGTGCAAGGCGCGGTGAATCAGTCGGGGTTACACGTGTGCTTACAAGGCAAGTCGAGGTATTGCTTGCCAACCTTTCGCCATAGCGTCTCGCAAACCACGTAGTTGTATAGAGGGAGTTGCAATCGTGCCAATCAGCGAATTCGCAAAGAATATGTTCATCCGATACTTCGCGGCGCTTGCCGGGCTCGTGGCCGTCGCGACAACGTCAGCCGCCCAAGCACCCGACTTTAGCGCGCCCGTCTGGTCCACCGGCTACGAATACACCGCGATCACTGCGGTGCGTGTGCTGTCCGACGGACGCGTACTGCTACTCGACGTAGGGGAGAATCGCCTGCAGGCCCTCACCGCCGCGGGGAAGCCGCTTCGCGACATCGGGCGCATCGGGGCTGGACCGGGCGAGTTCCGCGAACTGCGCAGCCTCGTCGCATTGCGTGGCGACTCGACCGCACTCGTGGATGTCGTGCTTCGCCGCATCCAGTATCTCGATGGTCAGCTGCAATTCGGCGCCACCGTACCGTTCCCAAACATCGACGGAGACGGTCCGGGTGACCTGACATTGGCCGACGCGCGTGGTCATCTGCTTTTCAAGACATTTGCGCACCGGGCCACCGCGCCCAGCGCCGCGCTGGTGCGATGGGCCCCGAGGCGCGATCAGGTGGACACGCTGGGCCACCTGTTGCATCCGCTGCTCACGCGGCCGATGAAAGTCGGAAAGAACCTGGCACAGTACGTCATTCCCTACCGCCCCGAAGATGGCTGGGGCATGACACCCGACGGACAGGTGGTGGTGGTCCGCGCGTCACCATATGTCGTGGAGTCCATCGCGTCGGGTCGTGCGCCATTTCGCAAGGCGCTGTCGGCTCCAGCCGTTGCCGTGACCGCCGGTGATCGGAAGGGCTGGGCCACAGTGGTGCAGGACTCCATCCCCCGTACCAAACCGCCATTCGATCCGTCAGGTATCGTGTCCGGCGGTGATGGCTCCCTGTGGATCCCGCGTCACTTTCCCCGCGGCGCCAGGCTTCGCCAATGGGACGTGGTGTACCCCGGCACGGGACGCCATGTCGTGCGCACGTTGCGGAGCACACAGGACGTGCGCGCCGTGACGGCCGCCGGCGTGTACATCGCCACCACCGGGCCCGATGATCTGCAACGCCTGGAGTTCCATCGCCATGGGGGTAAGTGACGGCGGACTGTCGGGCATCGCTGACTTGAATGTGACTCAACCCGATGCGCGTCAAAATGATGATGCAGCCCCCACGTCCAGACGTTACTATGTCGAGGAAACCCGGCGGCGCCCAATGCCTGGTCGTCGCCGTCCAATCGAGTCTGTGCCCCTCATGTCCCGTCATGTGCTGACAGTCCACCGCCACGCAGCGCGCCGGCTGCTTGTTCTCGCCACTTCCGTCACCGCGTTCTGGGCCTGTTCAAAGGCCGACGGAGACAGTGCCACGAGCGACAGCTCGGCCGCGTCGGCCTCCGCCGATTCGGCTGACGCTGCGCGCCCGGCCCTCGCCTTGCCGGTCTCCGCCGAGGAGGCCAGCGATGCGGATCTTGTGCTGCGCGTGACCACCACGGGCCAGGTGCGCAGTGACGCGGTGGTCAAGCTCAAGGCCGAGGTGCCGGGCACGGTCGCGCGCGTGCTGGTGCGGCCGGGGCAGCAGGTCACGCAGGGCCAGGAACTGGTGCGCTTCGACGCGTATCCGTTTGAATTGGCCGTGCGCGAGGCCGCGGCCCGCAGCGACGAGGCGGAACAGCGCTTTCTCGAGAGTTATGTGCCCGAGTCGCTCGTGACCGGACAGGGCCCCACGCCCGAGCAGCGCCGAGCGCTCATGAACAAGGCCGGCCTCACCGGGGCCCGTCTGCAACTCGAGCGCGCCAAATTCGAGCAGGATCGCGCCGTCATCCGCAGCCCCGTCGCCGGCACGGTGGACGCCATCGACGTGGCCGTGGGCGAAAAGATCGGTGCCGGCCAGCCGCTGCTCACCGTGGTGGACACGCGCAATCTGCGCATCGAGGCGCAGGTGCTGGAGCACGACTTGCCGCTCATTCGTGTGGGTGGTGAAGCGGTGGTGTCCAGCGCCGCCACGGGCGGACGGAGCCTGCCCGGGCGCATCGAGGCGGTGCTGCCGTTGGTGGACTCGGTGACGCGCGCGGGACGGGCACTGGTTCGTGTCCGCAACGATGGCGCGCTCAGGCCCGGCATGTACGCCGATGTGTCACTCGAAGCCGCGCGGCTTCGCAATCGGCGCCTCGTGCCGGCAAAGGCGGTCATCGAACGCGATGGCCGGCCGCTGGTGTTTGTGGTGCGCGACGGGCGGGCGCAGTGGACGTACATACTGCCCGGCCGCAGCAACGGCAGCTTCACCGAAGTGCTGCCCGATTCGGTCACGGGGGAGATCCCCGTCAAGGCGGGCGATCCGGTCATCATTGAAGGACATCTCACGCTCACGCACGACGCCCCCGTGCGCGTGCGCACGCCTGACGCGTAGGAGCCACCGTGTCGCTAGCTGCAGCGGCAGTGCGCCGCCCCGTGGCCACGGTGGCGGCCATTCTCGCGGTCCTGCTTCTGGGCTCGGTGTCGCTCACGCGCCTGCCGGTTTCGCTGTTGCCCGATGTCTCGCTGCCCGTGCTCACCATTCGTACGGTGTATCCGGGCGCGGCCGCACCCGAGGTGTCGCGCTTCGTGGCCGAGCCCATCGAGCAGGCCATTGCGGCCACGCCGGGGCTGGTGGAATTGCGCAGTGTGAGTCGCAACAACGAAGCCACTACCACAGCGCGCTTTGCCTGGGGCACCGACATGCGCAGCACGGTGCTGGCCATGCGCGAGCGGCTCGATGCGGCGCGCGGTCAACTGCCTGAGCGCGCCGAACGGCCCACCCTGCTGACCAGTGATCCGGGCGAGCGGCCCATCGCCGTGTTGGCGGTGCGCACCGATCGCGCCAAGGGCGGCGGCGACCTGCGCACGCTGGCCCGTACGGCCGCCGAGGTGCACGCGCGCCGTCTCGAACAGATCGAGGGCGTGGCCAGTGTGGCCGTGGTGGGCGCACCCGAAGACGAAATCCGGGTGGCGGTGGACCCGGATCGACTCCGGGCACTCGACCTCACACCAGAAGACGTGGCCAATGCCATCCGCACGCAGAACGTGACGGGTGCGGGCGGCACCATTCGCCGCGGGCAGTTTCGCTTTTCGGTGCGCACGCTCACCGAATACCGCACGCCATCGGAATTGCTGGAAACACCGGTGGGTCCACCCGGGCGCGGCATCATGTTGCGCGACGTGGGCACGGTGGAGCTGGGCCTTGCCGATCCGCAAACACTCACGCGTCTCGACGGCACGGAAGCCATCGGTCTCGTGGTCTACAAGGACGCGGGCTCCAACACCGTGGCCGTGACGCGCCGCATGATGGCGTCGGTGGCGCAGCTCGAGCAGGAGTTCCCCGCGCTACCCATGACCGTGGTGGCTGCGCAGGCCGACTTCGTGGTGGATGCGCTGTCCAATCTCGGTCAGGAAATCGTGGCCGGCGGCCTGTTGTCGCTGCTGGTCATCTTCGTGTTTCTGCGCGACTGGCGTCTGTCGCTGGCCATTGGTCTCACAGTCCCGCTGTCGGTGCTCATGGCGCTGGTCGCGCTGCAGGCGCTCGACGTGTCCATCAACGTGCTGTCGCTGGGTGGACTGGCGCTGGGCACGGGTCTCCTGGTGGACACGGCCATCGTGGTGGCCGAATCGGTGGGGCGGAAGCGCCGCGAAGGCATGGGGCTGCGTGAGGCCGCCATTGCCGGCACCGACGAAGTGGCGGCGCCGTTGTTTGCGGGCACGCTGACAACGGTGCTGGTGTTTGGCCCCATCATCTTTGTGCGCGGACTGGCGGCGGCGCTGTTTCGGGACTTGTCACTGTCGGTGGTCACCACGGTGGCCGCCAGTCTGCTGCTGGCGCTCACGCTCATGCCGGTCATGATCGTGGGGCGGCGCAAAAGGCAAACAGCGATAGCCGACCCCGCGGAAGCCTTAAGGGCAGAAGCCCTAAAGGCGGAAGCCGAGGAGCCGGGCGCTCTCGACCGCTTCGGCGCGCGACTCGCGGGCTACTACGAGCATGGCATGCGCTGGTCGCTGGCGCATCCTGTGGCCGTGTGTGGCGCGGCGCTGGTCACGCTCGCGGTGACCATCGTACTCATCATCGCGCTGCCCAAGGAAATCTTGCCACGCGTCGACGAAGGTGTGCTGGTGGCGCAGGTGGCGCTGCCCGAAGGCACGGCGCTCGAGGCCACCACGGAACAGGTGGCGCGCATCGAGCAGGCGGCGCGGCAGCTTGGCGCGCGTGATGTGTATGCGCGTGTGGGCAAGGCCACCGACGAGGAGGTGCTGAGCGGCGCCGATCCGGGCTCCAGTGCCACCGCGCAGCTCATCGTGCGCATTCCCGAGGGCCGTTCGGCGGCGGTGTTTGCGCAATCGCTGCGCGGTGCGCTGCCCGATCTGGCCAGTGGGGCCCTCGCCATCGATCTCGCGGGCCAGTCGGAATTCGGCTCGCTCATTGGCCGCGAAGGGCGGCTCGTGCGGGTGGAGCTGTCGGGCACCTCACCTGCCGAAGCGCAGCAGTGGGCCGACACCGTGCGCGGCGCCCTGCGTACCCTGCCCACGCTATCCGATGTGCGTGATGCCTACGCGGCCACGCAGCCCGTGGTGGAGGTGCGGCTCGAGCGCGCGCGACTGGCCGAGCGCAACATTCCGCCCTCGGCGGTCTCGAGTGCCCTGAGTGGCGCGCTGGGTGGCGTGGCGGCCAGCGAGTTGCGTGAAACCGATCGCCGCACGCCCATTGCCGTGCGCTACACCGGCGCAAGCAACGAAGATCTGAGCGTGGCCCTGCGCACGCCCGTGCGCGGCGTGCCGCTCGGGCAACTGGTGCAGGTCAGTGAAACGCGAGCGCCACTTGAGGTGGTGCGCGTGGGGCAGCGTCCCGTGTCCATCGTGGAAGGTCTGGTGGAGGAGGGAGGCACGGCGAAGGCCAGTGCCGATGTGCAGCGCGTCATGGCTGCACTCACCCTGCCGCCCAGCGTCACCTGGCAGGTGGGCGGCGCCGACGCCGAACGGCAGCGCACCAGCAACGAACTCACACTGGTGCTCGTGCTGGCGGCCGCGCTCATGTTTCTCGTGCTGGCCGGCGAGTTTGCCAGTTTCACCATTCCGCTCGTGGTCATGCTCACCGTGCCGCTGGCCGGCGCGGGTGCCATTGTCTTTCTCTGGCTCACGGGGCAGTCGCTCAACGCCGTGAGTCTCATTGGCATCGTGGTCATGATCGGCATGGCCGACAACGAAGCGGTGGTCAAGCTCGACGCCATTCGCAGCCTGCGCGAACAGGGCCTGCCCGTGCACGAGGCCATTGTGCAGGGCGGGGCACTGCGTCTGCGCGCCATCGCCATGACCAGCATCACGACGGTCACGGGCGTGCTGCCGCTGGTCTTTGGCTGGGGCAGTGGTGGCGCGTTGTATCAGCCGCTGGCGGCCGGCATCATTGGCGGCAGCATCAGTGCACTGCTGGTCACGTTCTTCCTGCTGCCCACGGTGTACGCGCTGCTCGAAGGGCGCCGCGAACGCGCGATGATCCCGTGATTCGTTTCGCAACCTCGCGCCCGGCCGTGGTGTGGGCCTTGTGTGTGGCGCTGCTGCTGGCGGGCGGCCTGGCCTTCACGCGCCTGCCACTGGCCACACGCACCACCGTGGAGCTGCCGCGTCTGTCCGTGGGCGCCTTCTGGGCCGGGGCCTCGCCCGAGGTCATGGAAACCTTCCTCACCTCGCCCATCGAAGCCGCCGTGCAATCGGTGCGCGGCGTCAAGTCGGTGTCCAGCACCAGCAGCGACGGTTCGGCCATGCTCACCGTGGAGCTCGAACCACGTGCCGACGTGCAGATGGTGCGGCTAGGCATTCTCGAACGGCTCGAACTGCTGCGTCGCGACCTGCCGCCGGGTGCCTTCATGCCGACGGTGTCCAACTACGTGCCGGAGGGTTTGCAGGAGCCGCCGCTGCTTTCACTCACCATCTTCGGTCCCTACACGCCCGGCACACTGCAGCGCATCCTCGATCGCGATGTGGGGCCGCGTTTGTCGTCGGTGCCCGGCGTGTCGGGTGTGCAGGTGCGTGGGGGCACCTCGCTGGGCGTGTCGGTCAGCTATGACCCCACACGACTTCGTCAGTTGGGGCTCACGCCGCAGCTGCTGAGCGACGCGCTGTCCAACGCCCGTCTGGTGCAGGCTCTGGGGACGCTCGAGTCGCGCGACCCCAACGGCCGGCGCCGCTTCGCGCGTACGGTGGTACTGCGTGACCAGCCGGGCAGTCTCGAGGAACTCGGCGCGCTGCCGGTGCGCGCACCAGGCGGGCGTGTGTTTCGCCTCGATGAACTGGCCACCATTCGTGCGGAAGAAGACGCGCGTGGCCGATTCTTTCGCATTGACGGCGAACCGGCGGTTGCCATCGACATATCGCGGCATGCCGGAGCCGATGCCATAGAAACCGCTGCCGCCGTGCGCCGCGCCATTGATGACCTGCGCACACGATTGCCACTGGGCGTGCGTCTCAAGGTCACCAGTGATCAGAGCGAAGACCTCGCGCGCGATCTCGGTGACCTCGCCAAACGTGGCAGCATTGCCTTTGTCAGTGTGATGCTGGTGCTGCTCCTGCTCATGCGGCGTTGGCGTGCGGTGGCGGTGGTCATGGGGACGACGGCGGTGGCCATCGCCGCCACAGCACTGTCGCTCTACGTGTTCAAGATTCCAGCCAACCTGCTTACCCTGGCCGGACTGAGCATGGGCGTGGGCATTCTCGTGCAGAACGCCATCGTGGTGGTGGAGCGCCTGCAGCGTGTCCCCGACAGCGCCAACGCCCGCGCCGCCACTACGCAGCGCATGGCACCGGCGGTGCTCGGCAGCACGCTCACCACGGCGGTGGTGCTCTTCCCGTTTCTCTACCTGCAGGGCAATACGCGCGCGGCCTTCATGCCCTTTGCGCTGGCTTTTCTGCTGGCGCTGGGCTGGAGCGTGTTCGCGGCGCTCTGCATTGTGCCGGCCATTGGACGGGTGTCGTCCACGCACTCGCTCACGCTGCGCCGCGCGCAACAATCATGGCGCCGCCCGTGGCATCGTCTGCGCCGTGGCTTCGCGCGCGTCAGCTATTTCCTGCTGCGCTGGCGATGGGTCACGCTGCTGGTTACGACGGGCGCACTGGGCGTGCTGAGCTACGGATTCGTGGTCAAGGTGCCGCGTTCCAGTTTCAACTTCTGGGGCGATCGCCGCACGACGCTCTCCGTATACATCAACTTTCCGCGTGGCTCCGACCCCGTCACACTCGATGCGGCCATGGCCGAGTTCGAGGCGCTGGTGGTGGGGCGTCCCGAGGTGGAGCAGGTACGGGCCACATCATCGGGTGGCACCGGCGCGCAGATGACGGTGGTGTTCACGCGCGAGGGCGGGTTCAGCGCGGCACCGCTCGAGATGCAGGAACTGCTCACGCAGCGTGCCGTACTCGTGGGTGGAGCCAACATCAGTGTGGTGGGCGAAGGGCCGGCCTTCTCCAGTGGCGGTGGCGGGGGCAGCTTCGCGTCGTTCCGTATTCAGTTGCGCGGCTTCAACTACGCGGGTCTGCAGCAGATCGGCGAAGACCTGGCCAGTCGCCTCGCCACCAATGTGCGTGTGCGCGACATCCGTATCACCAGTGGGGGCTGGTTCTCCAGTGAACGCGGCTCGCAGGTCAGCATCGAGCCCGATCGCCGTGCGCTCACACGCTATGGGCTCAACGCGCTGCAATTCATGCAGGCCGTCTCACGCGAAGTGCGTGGCCCCGTCGGTCGTCAGCCCGTGGACATCGATGGCGAAGAACTGCCCGTTACCGTCAAGGCCATTGGCGCATCGGCGCGTTCCCTCGATGAATTGCAGGATGCGCTCATCCCCACCCCCAGCGGTGCGCCCGTGCGCATTCGCGACGTCGCTGTGGTGGCTGAGCGGGAGGCATTGGGCAGCGTGGTGCGGGAAGACCAGCAGTATGTGAGGCAACTGGTGTATGACTTCCGGGGCCCAGCACGACTGGCACGTCGCACGCACGAGGCGTTCATGAAGTCCGTCTCGGCGCCGGCGGGTTATGAGATCCGCGATCTCAGTTCAGGCTTTGCCTTTGAGAGCGAAGAAAGCGCCAAGGGACTGTGGCTGGTGTTTGGTATCGGCGTGACGCTGGTGCTGCTGGCCGTGGCGTTGGTGTTTGACAGTGTGTGGGCGGCAGGCATGGTGTTCGTGTCATTGCCACTCGCCCTGGCTGGTGTGGCCGCAGCGTTCTGGCTGGCCAAGGCGCCGTTCACGCGCGAGGCGGCCGTGGGCGTCATTCTCGTGGTCGGTCTGGCGGTCAATCAGACCATTCTGCTTGTGGACGCGGTGCTGCCGCTCAGGCGCAAGTATGGCCGTCTCACGCGTGGCGTACTGCTGCGCGCGCTGCTCGATCGCGTGGGCATGATTGTCATTGTGACGGCGGCGGCACTGGCGTCACTCATTCCGCTTTCGGTGGGCACGGGCACGGACACGCTGTTCGGTGCCATTGCACTGGCCACGGCGGGGGGAACCGTTGCAGGCACGCTCGGGGTTTTGTTTGTCTTGCCTTCCGTGTTTGGTGGGCGGCTGGGCCTCGTGAAACAGAAGGTGTGAGGATACGAGGATCTGAGGATTGGAGAGGCGGGCGTCGAGGGACTCGCCAACCGGGAGTCCCTCGACGCCCGCCCCTCTTATCCCCGGATCCTCCTATCCTCACACCTTCTTTTCCCCGAACCTCTGCGCAGCGCCAGCCAACATAGATTCCCCTCCATGCCCCACATCGCCTATCTCGGTACCGGCCTGCTCGGCAGCGCCTTCGTCGAAGCCGCCTTGCAGCGCGGCGACACCGTCTCCGTCTGGAATCGCACCCGCAGCAAAGCCGAGGCCCTTCTGGCCTTTGGCGCGAGCGTGGCGGATACACCGGCCGATGCCGTGCGCGGTGCCTCGCGGGTGCATCTCGTGCTCAAGGACGATCCCGTCGTCGAAGAGGTGGTCGCGGCGCTCAGACCAGGTCTCGCGCCCGATGCGGTCATCGTCGACCATACCACCACGCAGCCAGCAAGCACCGCAGAGCGTGTCACGCGTCTCTTGGCCGACGGTGTGCAGTACCTGCACTGCCCGGTGTTCATTGGGCCGGCGGCCGCACGCAAGGGGCAGGGCATCATCACGGTGTCGGGCCCGGCGGCACTCTATGAGCAGGTGCGGTCCGCGCTGGAACAGCAAGCCGAGAAGGTCGTGTATTGGGGCGAACGCCCCGATCTCGCGGCGGCCTACAAGCTCATGGGCAACGCCTTCATCATCGGCCTCGGCGCCCTCGTCTCCGACGTGTTCACCATTGGGCAGGGCACGGGCGTCAGCGCACCGGATGCGCTCAAGCTGCTCGAGTTCTTCAATCCGGGCAGCATGCTGCAGAATCGCGGCCGCAAGATGTCCGAGGGCAACTTCGACGCCAGCTTCGAGCTGCTCATGGCCCGCAAGGATATCCGACTCATGCTCGAGACGGTTGGGGAGCGCCCCTTGGCGACGCTGCCCTCGATCGCCGCTCGCATGGATGCCGTGATCGCCGAGGGGCATGGTCATCAGGATTTTGGCATTATCGCCCATGACGCGGTGCAGGGCTGAGTTGACGGCCCAGTTTCCGGTCTGCCCCCGCTTCCACCAGCCGGCCGGCCACCCTTAAGTTTCCGCCCTGACTTCCAACCGAGGCCAACTCTCGCGATGCCCTTCTTCAGCCATCCCGCCAACGCGGACTTCCTGCTGCCGCTGATCAAGCTGCCGCTGCTGCTGATCTCTTCGATCTTCAAGGTCATCCTGGCCATTGGACCGATCGGGCAGATCGCGCTCATCGCGATCGTCATCGCGCTCTACACTCGCAACATCATGGGTCCGGCTCGCCCCTGAGCCCTTCTGGCGGCGAGCCCGCGAATGGCTCGCTTCACCCGGATCCACCCGCTCGTTGGCTCGCGCCCAGCCTCTCGTCATGAGGGCTGGGCGCTTTGCATTGCGGATGGGGAAACCTTCCCGAAAATTCTCCGAACTCCGCCGGAATCAACCCGAGCCATCAATCCGTCATGGTGGGCCCTTGGTTTCCGAGTCCTAATTGTGTAAGAATACAGAGTCCTAAGAACACGCGGTCCGAACCGACGCTCATCGTGGCGTCATTTAGCCGACTTCCGGAATCCGCCCGATACCGGGAAGGACAACGCAACTTGTTGTTTTGCAACACGATGTGTGGTTCTCGGCACATCGGACGTTCTTTCGGGTCGCGCACCGGCTTCTGGCGCTTCTTCGAAGAAACCGCTCGCTCGGGTCCTAACGTTGTTGGTTTTTCCGGACCCATCGGTATTATTCGCAGGCTGACCACTTTCGGAGTCTGTTTGAGCACCCCGGACACCCGATGCCAGGACGGTGCAGGCCTTATGCCGCTTACCCCACCAGTGGTGGGGGAACTGGTCGCGCACGCCCATCGCGTGCTGCGCCAGGTGCAGCCTGACCGGGTTCGAGGTACCGCACCGGAGCGGGGATCCCTCGCGCAGTTCTGGGCCTCGCCCGAGCGGGTGCGTTCAGCGCTGGCCATTCAGGGTCAATCGCAGCAGGCCTATGCTGACGGTCAGGCGGTGCAGGTGCTCGTCCACGACGAGTTTCTTGGCATGGCGGCCGTCACCGGTCTCATCGAAGACGGAGTCTTTCTCAATGCCGGCGCGGCTTTGCCGACCGGGCCTTTTGTGCGTATGACGGTCACGTCGGGCGCCGCGCCGCTGGCCGTCTTCTGGTTTCCCGTCGTCGAGATCGCCGTACCGCGTCGGAACTGATTGAGACCCACCCTCGGCGCTCCGTCGGGGGAAGTCCTACGCAAAGGCGGCATTGTCCCGCTGCTTTCGCGGGGCGAGCGAGGCGACACTGTCTCGTATGGGCATTTCCCCGATACGCCGCCTGGTACTCGCCGGGCTTCTCGTGTTCCCCTGGCCGGCTGCCGCGCAGCCCGTGGCTGCAACGGGCGCGTCGGCTGCCTCGCCGGAGAACGGCCCGGCCCGAGCCAAGCACGCAGGACCCGTGGGCCTGCCGTTTGCGATCGGTGAGGTGCTGCAGTTTCGCGTGAACGTGGCCCGCGGCGGCAACATCGGCACGGGCGAAATGCGCGTCGAAGCGGCGACGGCCGATGAACCGGCCCCGTGGCGCTTTGTGTCGGAAATGCGCGCACGTCGCGGCTTCATCAGCGCCACCGATCGCACCACGTCATGGTTCGACCCGGCGCGCATGGCCAGCACGCGCTTCGAGAAGCGGGAGCGTCATCCCCTCTCACGTGCCGACGAACAGGTGGACATCGATACGCACGCCAAACGCTGGCGCGTCTCGGGCGACAGCGTCGGCGAGCCGCTGGGCGCCACATCACCGCTCGACGAGCTGTCCTTTCTGTACTTCGTGCGCACACTGCCGCTCGACCGTGACAGCACCTTCCAGTTCAATCGTCACTACGACGAACGGCGCAACCCCACGCTGGTGAGTGTCGGCGCCGAGGAAATGCTGGAGACGGATGCGGGCACCTTCCGCACGCGCGTGGTGGTCATGCATGTGCGGGACCCCAAGCACTTCAAGGGCATCGGACTCATCAAGCTCAACATCGATGTGTCGCCCTGCCGCATGCCCATTCGCATCGTGAGCAAGATGCCCATCGTGGGCACGACGACGCTGACGCTGACGCAGCATCGTGCGGCCGGTGTGCGGAACTGCACCGCGGTGTCGGATTCCACCTGACACGGCTGGGCGGCAACCCGCACGAAAGTTCAAGAGACACCCGACCTTGTGTGACTGGCCAAAGTGCGAATCTCATGTCCACAGGCGACTGACGCCGGCGACTGCCGTCGATGAATGCCTGGACGATTCCCGCTTGCTGGAGACTTCCCGATGCGTGCCCCGCTTTCGCATCTCGCTATACTGACCGCCGCGGTGACCCTCATCGCCGCCACGCCCGTCCCCATGGCGAGCCCGCTCGCGCTTCGCGAAGGCAGTCGCCTCTGGTTCGACGGCACCTCCACCGTTCGCTCGTGGAACTGCTCGGCCGACCGCATCGACGCCACGCTGGTTCCCAGTGACGACGGTGTCATCGCTGCGGTGCTTGATGGGCGCAAGGTCGCAGGTCAGGTGCAGGTCGACTTCCCCGTGTCAAAGCTCGAGTGCAAGAACGGCACGATGAACGAGCACATGTGGAAGGCGCTCAAGGCCAAGGAGCACGCCACCATTCGCTTCGCGATGGAGAACTACAGCGTCGAGCGCGGCAGCACGGTGTCGGGCAGCCTGCAGGGTACGCTGCAACTGGCGGGGCAGACGCTGCCCATCACGGTACCGGTGCAATTCGCAGCCGCGAGCGATGGCGCACTGCGCGTGACGGGCAAGGTGCCCGTGAAGATGACCGACTGGGGCATCAAGCCGCCGACGCTCATGCTCGGCACGATGAAGGTGGGACCCGTCGTCAACGTGCACTTCGATTTGCTGCTGCAGAAGAGTAGTGCGACCGCGCTCGACTGACTGTCGTCCCGTGCGCTCGCGGTTCGTTGGTTCCCTGTCGTTCAGTCCACTCCTCCACATCATCGGACTCCGTCATATGTCCCGCACTCGTCGCCTCCGCTTCACCACCCTTGGCGTCACACTCGGCGCGATGATCGCGCCTCTGGCGACGCCGCTCTCCGCGCAGCAGGCCGATCCGGCCGGCACGCAGCCGCCGCGTGACGTGCAGTACATGCGTCCACAGGACAAGCGCGGCCTCAACGTGTTTGAAACCAGCAAGGAGGCCGGCGCGCCGTACACCGGCTTCAAGCTCGCCTAGGGCGCGGCGTTCACCCAGCAGTTCCAGGGCCTCGCGCACGAAAACACGGCGGATGTCGTGGCCGTGCCGGCCGTGCAGCCGTCGCCGGGCAACGCAGGTTCCGCCGCCAATCCGAACCGGAACAAGCTGATGCCCATCAGCAACGGCTTCAACAACGCGACGGCCAACCTGTACATGCATGCGCAGCTGGCCAAGGGCATCCGGGTTCAGCTCACCAGCTACCTGTCGGCGCGTCATCACAACGAAACCTGGGTCAAGGACGGCTTCATCCAGATCGACGAGTCGCCCATCGACATGCCGATCCTGAACACGCTCATGAAGTACACGACGGTCAAGATCGGTCACTTCGAAGTGAACTACGGCGACTTCCACTTCAAGCGCTCCGACAACGGTCAGGCCCTGTTCAATCCGTTCGTGGGCAACGCCATCATGGACGCGTTCACCACGGAAGTGGGGGCGGAAGCGGTGCTGCAGCACAAGGGGCTTTTTGGTGTGGTGGCGCTGACCAACGGTGAGATCCGCGGCAACATCACGCGTCCCGCAGATCGCTCGCCGGCAGCGATGGCGAAGCTCGGCTTCGACCGTCAACTCAACGACGACGTGCGGGTGCGTCTCTCGGGCTCGTGGCGCAACCAGGGCAGCGCCATCAGCAACACGCTCTACAGCGGTGACCGCGCGGGCTCGCGCTACTACTTCGTGCTCGAGAACGACAAGGCCACCGAGTCGGCGAACTTCACCTCGGGACGCATCAACCCGGGATTCAGCGACAAGCTGAGCGCGTACATGATCAACCCGTTCATCAAGGTGAAGGGTGCGGAAGTCTTCGGCATGTACGAGAAGGCGAAGGGTCGCTCGGCGTCGGAAACCGCGCTGCGTGAAGTCGATCAGGTGATGGCGGAAGGCGTGTACCGCTTCCTGCAGGATGAGAAGCTCTTCCTGGGTGCGCGGTGGAACCGGGTGACGGGTAACCTCGGCGGCGCGAACAGCGATGTCACCGTGACGCGCGGCAACGTGGGTGGTGGCTGGTTCATCACGCCCAGTCTGCTGCTCAAGGCGGAGCTGGTGGAGCAGAAGTACGAAGGCTTCGTCCGCACCGACATCCGGAACGGTGGCAAGTTCCGTGGGTTCATGATTGAAGCTGTCACGGCCTTCTGATTCCGCCGGATTGGCCAGGAACAGAAGGTGTGAGGATCAGAGGATCCGAGGTTAGGAGGGGCGGGCGTCGAGGGCTCAGGCAGGCAAGAGCCCTCGACGCCCGCCTCTCTTATCCCCAGATCCTCCAATCCTCACACCTTCTGTTCAACCGCCTTCCCGGATCCTCCCAACGCCCTGGGGTTCGACACCCGCGCAGTTCCTTCCTTCATTGTCCCGAGCCCGAAATTGAGCAGCAGACCGTGCGGCAGATTGAGCAATCGCAAGTAGGTCAATAACTGCTGGCGATGCACCGGATGCGGACGCTCCGCGTGCTTGACTTCCACGACCAATTGTCGCTCGACGAGCAGATCGACGCGGTACGCATGCGGCACCACGATGCCATCGAAGGCCAGATCAACCGGTAGCTCGCGCGCCACCCGCAGGCCCTCGCGCAGCAGCATCTCCTCGAACAGCACGCGGTAGCTCGACTCGAGCAGGCCGGGACCCAAGTGCTGATGGATGCGGATGGCGCTGTGGATGACGAGGGCCGAGAGGCGGTCGGGGTGGGGGTGCATGACCGTATTCTGGATGCGGGCGTCATTGCTGTGTCATCGGCTGGACCGTTAGAACAGAAGGTGTGAGGATCAGAGGATCCAAGTTTAGGAGGGGCGGGCCATGGGGGCACGGCACGGGGGAGTGTCAGAAAGTTTGTGTATGAGCTCCCGTCAGACCGCCATCGGAAAGCGG
>VFQN01000174.1_pt1 | contig 133643 bp, 129 predicted proteins | sample 3512371 | NCBI WGS metagenome assembly VFQN01 (sample SAMN10412370, study PRJNA504923) | tailings metagenome | isolation source: Replicate 2 from Balatoc abandoned mine | place: Philippines: Itogon, Benguet | collected 2017-08-28 | reverse complement strand
CCGGCGGCTCGGAGGATCAGCCTCCACCAACATGCTGATCCGACGCCATTAGGAGCGCCGCGCCGCGTCAGCCGAGCTCGAAGGTGGTGACGCCGAAGACCTGGTCGAGCGGGACCCGCGGCGGCGGGCCGAGGTACATGCGCGCGCACTCGAAGGCCGGCCGCATCCCGCGCCCGGTGGCCAGGGCGACCGCGGCCGCGTTGTCCTGCGGCACGTCGAGCACCAGCGGCTCGCCGGGGGCGTGCGTGGCCAGGCCGTCGAGCAGGGCCGCGGCGGTCGCGGGGTCGTCGGCGAACAGCGGGCCCACCTTGTGCCCGCGCAGGCACGGGCGCACGACGCCGTAGCCGCGCAGGCGGCCCCGGGAGACCGCGGCCAGCGCCAGGGCGCCCGGCTGGGCGACCCAGCGGCGGACGAACGCCGCGCGCGGCACGGCGAAGCGCACGGCGTCGTAGGCCGCGAGGTCGTCGGCGGGAACGGCGCGCGCGTCGACCAGGCCCGCGGGCACGGGACCCGCGGCGCCCTCGCCCTCGTAACGAACGTCGCGCCCCGCCCAGGCGAAGCCGCCCCGCGCGTAGAAGGGCTGCATCGCCACGACGCCGTCCATGCCGATCGCCGCGCCGGGGCGCAGCCGCGCGCGCAGGGCGTCGCGGCGGTGGTGCCACAGGCGCGCGCCGAGGCCGCGGCCGCGCCAAGCCGGCTCGACGATGAAGAAGCCCATGAAGCCGTAGCGACCGCCGTAGGAGACGATCGACCCGCCGCCGATCAGGGCGCCGTCGACCTCGGCGGCCACGTACCCCTCGGAGTCGGCCTCCCAGAAGAGGGCCGCGTCGCCACGGCCCGGGTTCCAGCCCTCGCGGGCCGCCCACCCGACCAGCACGTCAAGCTCGTCGCGGTCCATCGCGCGGATGCGCAGCGCGTCCACCGTGCGCTCAGGGCGTCCGCACCCGGGCGAGATCGGCCGGCACCGCCTCCAGGTGCACGCTCAGGCCGCCCTTGCGCGCCTCGAGCCACGCCCAGCGCGGCCGCCGGTCGCCGTCGAGGGCCTCGCCGACGCTGCCCGGGTTGACGAACAGGCGCCCGTCGACCTCGCGCACCATCGGCACGTGGGTGTGTCCGCTCACGATGCAGTCGGGGCGCCCGAGGGCCTCGGCGAGCTTGCGCAGGTCCCGGTCGGACGTGCCCTCGTCGATGGCGTCGCGCGGGTCGTCGGGGCCCGCGTGCATCAGGAGGATGCTGAAGCCCTTGAGGGTCAGCCGCGCCGTCATGGGGAGCGCGGCGAGCCAGGCGAGGTTGTCGAAGGAGAGCTGGTTGGTGGTCCAGGCGCGCGAGCCGACCCGCTTCGCCTTCGGCGAGGAGGGGTCGCGGGCCTGGCGGTTGGCCGTCTTGCGGTCGGTGTTGCCCATCACGCACGGCCAGCCCAGCTCGCGCACCGCGGTGACGCACTCGTCCGGCTCGGGCCCCCGCATCACGAGGTCGCCGGTGCACACGCCCTGCACGAGGCCGGCGGCGGCGATCGCGTCGAGCACGGCCCGCAGCGCCGGGGCGTTGGCGTGGACGTCGCCCATCAGGGCGAGGCGCTCAGGCATCGGCGATCCCGAGCGCGGCCTCCAGGCGCGGCCGGAAGCGCTCGGCCTTCAGCCGGCGCCACTCGTCGAGGAAGCGCTCGTACAGCTCGACCCGCTCGCGCCGCCGCCGGCCGATCAGCGCGTGCAGGCCGGGGCGCTCGTCGCCGCGCCGGCCCACCTCCAGCTCGCGCCGGAACGCCCGGAAGGCCGCCTCGGAGGCCGGTCCCGTGGTGCGCCGGCGCCGCCGGCGGGCGGCCGTCTCGCCCACCAGGCGCCGCGCGGCGCCCGCCTCGCGCTCGCCGAGCCACTCCAGGTGCTGCTCGAGCATCGGGATCTGGACGTCGCAGTCGTGGATGTCGCCCAGCAGGTCCTGGAGGCCCCGGACCTCCTCGAGGAAGGGCTCGAGGTCGGCGTCGAAGGCGATGCCGAAGATCTCCAGCAGGTAGCGGAGGCGCTTGCACGCGATGCGCAGGTCGTGGAGCTCGGTGACGTTGGCCGGGTCGGCGACCAGCCCGTCGTAGGAGTAGACCTCCTCGATGCGCACGGCCAGCACGCGGCGCGCGTTGGGGCGCAGGCGGGCGTCGGGGTCGAGTCCCCCGACGGGGCGCGGGCGGGCCATCAGCCGGGCGGTCGCGGGTCGAGGGTCGTGAGGCGGATGCCGGTGTGCTTGTGGACGTACCGGTCGAAGCGGCGCTCGAAGCCGGTGGCGTCGAGGTCGGCGAACAGCGCGGCGATGAGCGGGTCCTCCGCCGCGCGCTCCTCGCGGTAGCGGGCGATCAGCCCCTCGATGCCCGGCCGCTCGTCCTCGCGCAGCCCGGGCAGCAGGCGGGTGAGCCGCTCGACGGCCACGTCGAGGTCGCGGGCGTCGCCGAGCACGTCGGTGACGCGCTTCACCTGACGCAGGTACGGCCGGAAGCTCTTCCGCGGGAAGGCGCCCTCGAAGGCGTCCATCGCCGCGCGCAGGCGCCGCGAGGAGACCCGCATCGCGTGCAGCTCCTCGATGTCCTCGCCCAGCAGGGTGCCGTCGCGGTAGGACATCATCTCCCGCCAGCGGGTCAGGATCACCCGCCCTGCGGCCTCACGGAAGCGGGCCCGGCCGGTGAGGCCGGGGACGTCCCACGCGCGCGCCACCTCAGTCCGTGGTGCGGCGCCGCACCATCACCGACTCCCGCACCGCCGCGCGCAGCGCCTTGCCGCGGGCGAGGACCGCCCAGTCGATGTCGAGCTCCATGCCGAGGTCGACCAGGGCGCGCAGCACCGCGCCCTCGTCGATGTCCGGGCCCGAGAGCTCGACGGCCTCGCGCAGCCATCGCCGCTGGGCCTTGGACAGCGCGACCGTGACGTCCCTGCGCGCGTCCTTGCGCCGGGTGCCGATCGCCGCGTCGCCAAGCCGGACATAGGCGCCCGCCAGGCCGCCCGCGGGCTCGCCGAGCATCGACTGGTAGCTGACGCCGCGCCTCACGTGCCGCCCTCCTGGTCGGGTGCGCCCGCCTCGACCGCGAGCCGGCGGTCCTCGGCGAGGTCGCGGATGGTGTCCTCGCCGATCTGGTCCTCGCCGCGCGCCGCGGCCACGAACAGGGCGTTGGCGAGCAGCAGGTTGACCAGGCGGGGCACCCCGCCGGTCTCCTCGTGGGTGGCGCGGGCGGCGCGCTTGGAGATGATCCGCCGGTCGCCCCCCGCCACGCGGGTGCGGTGCTGGGCGTAGCGGTCGACCTCGTCGGCGGTCATCGGCCCGAGGTGGTATCGCACCACCACCCGCTGCGCCACCTGCGGCTGGCGCTCGATGCGCGCGGTCAACTCCGGCTGGCCGAGCAGCACCACCGGCGCGCTCACCCCGGCGCGGTCCGGGTTCGTCAGCAGGCGCACCTCGTCGAGCGCCCGCGGGTCGAGCCGCTGGGCCTCGTCGATGGCGATCACCACGCGCCGGCCCTCCCCGGACGCGGCGTCCAGCTCGGCGCGCACCCGGCCCGCGAGACGTGCCGCGGAGCCCCCGGCCGGCTCGCCGCCCATCGCCGGCAGCAGCGCGGCGAGGAGCGCCGCGGCGGTGCGCGGCGGGTTGGCGACCTCGGCCACGGTGAAGCCCTCGCCGTCCAGGGTGGCCCGGAGCGTCTGCGAGAGGAGGGTCTTGCCCGCCCCGATCTCGCCGGTGATCGACACCAGGCCGCCGAGTTGGGTGATCCCGAACAGGATGCGCGCGAGCCCCTCGCGGTGGTCGGCCCGCTCGTAGGCGAAGCGCGGGTCGGGCTCCAGGCGGAAGGGCGGCTCGGCGAGCCCCCAGTGGGCGAGGTAGGCCGGGACGTCCGTGCTCATCCGACGGCCTCCAGCACCAGGCCCTCGCGCAGCCCCGAGCGACTCACCATCACGGCCTCCAGGTCGAACGAGCGGCGCACGGCCTCGAGGGCCGCCGCACCCGCCAGTGACAGGCGCACCCGCGCGGGCTCCATGTCGGCCGCCTCCGCGAGGTCCTCGGCGCTGCTGCCGGCGAGGCGGTCGACGGCGCGCAGCAGCGCCTCGCGGTCGAGCCGGTCCGACCCGGCCAGCGTGGCAAGGGCCGCGGCCGATCCGCCGGTCGCCACGGCCTCGCGGGCGCTCATCGGCGTCGCCACCGCGTCGACGAGCTCGCGCACCGCGGCGATCATCGGCTCCAGGGTGTCGATCGACGGCGGGTCGGTGGGCGCGAAGCGCTCGGTCAGCGCCCGCACCCCGATCGGGATCGAGGTGGCCCACCGCAGCCGCCCGCCCTCACCGCCCATCAGCTCCAGCGATCCGCCGCCGAGGTCGACCGCCAGCAACGGGTCGGGGGCGCCGGCGGCGACCATGCCGAGGAACGCCAGCTCGGCCTCCTCGGCGCCCGACAGGATCCGGGGCACGACGCCCGAGGCGGACTGCAGCCGCTCGAGCAGGTCGGCGGCGTTGGCCGCCGTGCGCGCCGGCGCCGTGCAGGCGACCACGATGCGGCGCGCGCCCAGGCGCCGGGCCTCGGCGGCCATCTGGGACACCGTGGCCCCCACGAGCTCCAGCGCCTCGTCGCCGATGTGCCCGCCCGGCACGAGGCCCGCGCCGATCGCCGTCATCGCGCTGCCGCTGGCGAGCGGCTCCACCCGTCCCCGGCTCGCGCGCGCCACCAGCAGGCGGGTCGTGTTCGTCCCGACGTCGATCGCCGCGATCGGGGCCGAGGCGTCGTGATCCGGCTCGCTTGTGGTCATCTCGGCAACCCCGCCTCCGGTGGGGCGCCAGTGTAGCGGCGGCCCGTACCCGCGGGCGGCCGCCGGACGGTGTTACACGCGCCGCCGCCGGCCGCGGCGGGTCACGGCGCGGGCGCGGGCGAGCGCCGGGACGGCGACGACGGCGGCCGCCGCGGCGAGCGAGAGCTGGCCGGTCACGACGTCGCCGCCCCCCGGGGCCGACGCCAGGGCCGCCAGGAGGAACCCGGCGAGCATGCCGAGCGCATACAGCGCGACGGTCGCGGCGCGGGGCGCGCGGGAGCGCCGGCGCGGCGGCGGGACGGCCCGGAGCGCCGGGCGCGAGGGGGTGGTGGGCGCCGGCGGCGCGAGGGCGAGGGAGCGGGCTGTCGCGTTCATGGGCAGAACAGTAGTTCGGTCCTCGGATGCGAACAAGTGTTCTGCAACGCCGGCCGTGAAACGCCCGCTGCACCAGGCCGCGGGTGCGTCCCCCCGTTGCGCCGGGGGCGCGTGGGGGGAATCCCATACCGATGGGGGGGACGGTGGTTTGCCAGGTGGGGTCAGGTGGGGTAGCGTGGGGAAATGCAACGGCGGCTGCTCAGCGGGACGTACGAGTGCAGCCTGGACAGCAGGTTCCGTCTGGCAGTCCCCGCCAAGGTCCGTGAGCCCTTCGAGGAGGGCGCGATGGTCGGGTGGTGGATCGACGAGTGCCTCGTGGTCGTGCCGTCGGCCGACTGGGGGCCGCTGGTCGAGCGGACCTTCGGGACCATGAGCGTCCTGGACGACGAGGCGCGCGAGCTGTCGCGCTTCATCATCGCCGGGGCGTTCGCGCATGAGCTCGACAAGCAGGGGCGCATCCCGCTCACCGCGGAGCTGCGCGAGCACGCCGGGATCACCGGCTCGAAGGTCCGCCTGATCGGCGTGGGGGAGTACCTGGAGATCTGGGACCCCGCCCGCCTCTCCGACCGTTTCGCCACGCTCCGCCGCGAGGGGGTGTCGAACCATGCCAAGCGCCTTGCCGCTCGGGTCGCGTAGCCCCGCCCGGGGTCACGAGCCCGTCCTGGCCGACGAGGTCTGCCGCCTGCTCGCCCCGCGCGCGGGGGAGACCGTCGTCGACTGCACCTTCGGCGCGGGGGGCCACGCCCGCCGCATCGCGCCGGCGCTGGGGGAGGGCGGCCGCTACGTCGCCATCGACCGCGACCCCGAGGCCCGCGACTGGTTCGACGCGTTCGCCGACGACGTGGTCTGCGAGACGCGCTTCGTCGCGGGCAACTTCGCCGACGTGCTGCCGCGCCTCGTCGACCAGGGCCTGCGCGCGGACGTCGTCCTGATGGACCTCGGCCTGTCCTCGATGCAGGTCGACCGGCCCGAGCGCGGCTTCTCCTACTCGCGCCAGGCCCCGCTCGACATGCGGATGGACGCCACCCGCGGCCGGTCCGCGGCCGACCTCGTGGCCGACGCGTCCGAGGCGGAGCTCGCCGCCATCCTGCGCGACCTCGGCGAGGAGCGCTACGCGCGGCCGATCGCCCGGGCCATCGTCCGCCGCCGGGCCTCGGAGCCCATCACGACCACCGGCGACCTCGTGGAGATCGTGCGCTCCGCGGTCCCGACGCCCGCCCTGTTCGCGGGCGGCCACCCGGCCAAGCGGGTCTTCCAGGCGCTGCGGATCGCCGTCAACGACGAGCTCGGGAGCCTCGACCGCGGCCTCGAGGCCGCCTTCGCGCTGCTCGCGCCGGGCGGGCGCCTCGGGGTGATCTCGTTCCACTCGCTCGAGGACCGCAGGGTCAAGCGCTTCATGCGGGCGCGCTCGCAGGGCTGCATCTGCCCGCCGGACATGCCCGTCTGCGGCTGCGGCCGCACGGCCGAGGGCGCGCTGCTGGCCGCCAAGGCCCAGCGCCCGCGGCAGGCCGAGCTCGACCGCAACCCCCGGGCCCGGTCGGCCCTGCTGCGCGGCGTGCGTCGGCTGGAGACCACGTGAGCACACGCGCCACCGCCCGCAGCCGGGCGGCCACGGCGCCGGCGCGGCCCCGGCCCGACGAGCGCCGCGCGCCCCGCCCGCGCCCGCGCGCCGTCCCGCCGCGCGCGCGGCTGCGCATCGGGCCGCTGGTGATCCCGCTGATCGCGCTCGTCCTCGGCGGCATCGTGTGGGTCAACGTCGCCAAGCTCTCCCTCACCAACGAGACCGGCAAGGTGATCGAGCGCGCCCGCGTCGTCGAGGGCCAGACCGCCCGGCTGAAGAGCGACCTCGAGCAGCGCGACGCCGCGGTGCGGCGCAACGCGCAGGTCAAGCTCGGCATGGTGTCGCCCGAGCCGGACTCGGTCACCTACCTGGACCCGCTGGTCCCCTGATGGCGGGTGGCGCCCCCCGCCGGCCGCCGGCGCGCGGGCGCCGGCCGGCCGCACCGCGCGCGCAGGCGCTCCCGGCACGGGCGCGGTCGCGGCGCATCCGGCTGCTGACCGGGTTCGCGCTGCTCCTGCTGTGCCTGCTCGGCGCGCGCGCCGCCTTCCTCGGCACGGTGCGGGCCGACGAGCTCGCCGCGCACGGCCTGTCGCAGAACCGCGACGAGAGCACCCTGCTCGCGGCGCGCGGGTCGATCCAGGGCAGCGACGGCACCGACCTCGCCACGGACCGGCTCGCGGTCGACGTCACCGCGTCGCCGAACCTGATCACCGACCCGCAGACCGTGGCCGCGCGGCTCGGCGAGGCGCTGGACCGCGATCCGAACGACATCGCGACCGTCCTCGCCCAGGGCGGCCAGTACCAGGTGGTGGCGCTCAACGTGACCCCCGCCCGCGCGGACCGCGCGCGGGCGCTCGGCATCGCCGGGATCTACTTCTCCGACACCTACGAGCGCTTCCTGCCCGGCGGCGCGCTCGCCGCGCAGGTGGTCGGCCTGACCGGCGACGGCCGCGTCGGCATCTCCGGCCTGGAGCAGAGCCTCGACGGGCCGCTCACCGGGACGCCCGGGCGCCGCGTCGAGGTGCGCGACGTGTTCGGCCGGCCGATCCAGGTGCGCGAGGACACCCCCGCCCGGGAGGGGGCCGACGTGCGGCTCACCCTCTCGCCGGCGATCCAGGCCGAGGCCGAGCGGGTGCTCGCCGCGACCCGGGAGGAGTACGGCGCCCGGCGCGCCATGGGCATCGTCATGGACCCGCGCGACGGCTCGGTGATCGCCATGGCCACCGTCCCGCGCTTCAACGCCAACCGGCGCGCGTCGATCAACCAGGACCAGGTCACCAACCGGCCCGTCACCGACACCTTCGAGCCGGGGTCGACCTTCAAGATCGTCACCCTCGCCGGCGCGCTGGAGGACGGGGTCGTCACGCCCCGGACCAGCTTCGACCTTCCGGTCGTCTACCGGCTCTACGACCGTGAGCTCGAGGACGCCCACGAGCGCGGCCCGGTGACCCTGACGGCCTCCGAGATCCTGGAGCAGTCGAGCAACGTCGGCACCGTCATGATCGCCCAGCGGCTCACCGAGGAGCGCCTCCAGGCGTGGATCACCCGCTTCGGCTTCGGGTCGCCCACGGGCATCGACTTCCCGGGCGAGGTGAAGGGCCTGGTGCTGCCGGGCGAGGAGTGGTCCGGGACGTCGATCCTCAACATCCCGATCGGCCAGGGCATCGGCGTCTCGCTCGTGCAGATGACCCGCGCCTTCGCGGCGATCGCCAACGGCGGCACGCTCGTCCAGCCGCACCTGGTGGAGTCCGTCGGGGGCACGCCGACCGAGGTGGAGCCCGGGCGCCGGATCATGACCGCCCGCACGGCGAAGCAGGTCGACCGGATGCTCCGCAAGGTGGTCTCCAGCGACGGGACGGGCGAGCTGGCGCAGGTCAACGGCTACGCGGTGGCCGGCAAGACCGGGACGGCCAACAAGATCGACCCGCAGACGGGCGAGTACAGCCAGTCGCTCTACACCTCGTCCTTCGTCGGCTACGTCCCCGCCGACGACCCGCAGCTGCTCATCGCCGTGGTCGTGGACGAGCCCTCGGGCTCCTACTACGGCGGCGACGTCGCCGCCCCCGCGTTCGAGCAGATCGCGGAGTTCTCCCTGCAATACCTGCGAATCGCGCCCTGAGCCGTCCGGGGGCGCTGTGGTAGGCTCCGCGCCCGCATGACCCTCGAGGAGCTGATCGGGGAGCTTCCGCCGGGGCGTCTCGTCGCCCCCGCCGGGGCCGCCCCGTCGCCGCGGGCGACGGCGATCACATCGGTGGTCCACCGCGCCGACGCGGCGGGCGGCGGCGCGCTGTTCTGCGCGATCCCCGGCCACCGGGCCGACGGGCACGACTTCGCCGCCGCCGCGGCGGCGGCGGGTGCGGCGGCGGTGCTGGCCGAGCGCCCCCTCGACCTGCCGGTGCCCGTCTACGTGATCGCGGACGCGCGTCTCGGCATGGCGCTCGCCGCGGCGGCGGTCGCCGGGCACCCGTCGCACGACCTGGCCGTCGTGGGCGTCACCGGCACCAACGGCAAGACGACGACGGCCTTCCTCGCGCGGGCGGTGATGGAGGCGGCGGGCCGCCCCTGCGGCCTCATCGGCACCGTCGAGGCGCGCGTGGGGGGGAGGGTGCTGCCCGTGACGCACACGACCCCCGACGCCGTGGCCCTCCAGGACCTCCTGGCGCGGATGCGCACGGCGGGCGACACGGCCTGCGCGATGGAGGTCTCCTCCCACGCGCTCGACCAGCGCCGGGTGGCCGGCACCCGCTTCGCGGCGGCCCTGTTCACCAACCTCACCCGCGACCACCTCGACTACCACCCCGACGTCGAGGGCTACTACGCGGCCAAGCGGGCGCTGTTCGCCCGCCCGCCGGGCGAGGGCGAGGATCCGCCCGGCGCCGCCAACCTCGACGACCCGTACGGCCGCCGCCTGGCGCGGGAGACCGGGGCCCTCGGCTTCGCGGTCGACGCGCGCGACGCTGCGGTGCGGCCCGAGCGGGTCGAGGGCCTTGCGACGGGGATCCGCGCGACGATGGCGACCCCCCGCGGGCCGTTCGAGATCGCGAGCGGGCTGCGCGGGCGCTTCAACCTCTCCAACCTCACGGGCGTCGTGGCCGTGGGCGAGCTGCTCGGGCTGCCGCACGCGGCCGTGGCGGCGGGCATCGCCGAGGTGCCGGGGGTGCCGGGGCGCTTCGAGGCGGTCGACTGCGGCCAGGGCTTCCCCGTGATCGTCGACTACGCCCACACCCCCGACTCACTCGACAACGTCCTGCGCGCGGCCCGCGACCTGGTGGACGGCGGCCGGCTGATCGCGGTCGTGGGGTGCGGCGGCGACCGCGACCGCGGCAAGCGCCCGCAGATGGGCGACGTCACCCGGCGCCTGGCGGACGTTGCGGTGGTGACCTCCGACAATCCCCGCAGCGAGGACCCGGAGGCGATCATCGCGGATATCGTCGCGGGTGACGGCGGGCCGGCCGAGCTGGTGGTGGAGCCCGACCGCAGGCGCGCGATCGCCCACGCGATCGCGCGGGCGGGCCGGGGCGACGTCGTCGTCGTGGCCGGCAAGGGGCACGAGCAGGGACAGGAGCGCGACGGCGTCGTCACGCCGTTCGACGACCGCGTGGTCGCGCGCGAGATCCTCACCGGGAACGGGGTACAGGGGTGAAGCTCACCGTCAACGACATCCTGAGGTCGGGCGTGGAGGCGCGGCTGCCGGTCGGCAGCCCGGACACGTCGTTCGAGGGCGCGTTCGTCGACTCCCGGGAGCCGGTCGAGGGCGCCCTGTTCGTCGGCGTGCGCGGCGAGACGTCCGACGGCGGCCAGCACGCGACCGACGCCCTGCGCGACGGCGCCGCCGCGGCCGTGGTGGGGGAGTCGGCATGGCGGTGGATCGAGGGCGACGCCCAGGCGATCCGCAAGCCGGTGATCGTGGCGCCCGACCCCGTGGCCGTGCTCCAGGAGGCCGGCCGGATCGCGCTGGCCCGCAGCGGCGCCCGCGTCGTCGGCGTGACCGGCGCCACGGGCAAGACGACGACCAAGGACATCACCGTCGCGATGCTGCGCGCCGCGGGGGTCGCCGCGGAGGGGACCCCGGGCAACCGCAACACCGAAGTCGGCGTCCCCATGTCGCTCCTCGGCCTCTCCGAGGGCTGCGAGGTGGCGGTCGTGGAGATGGGCATGCGCGGCACCGGCCAGATCGCCGAGCTCGCCGCGCTGGCGCCGCCCGACGTCGGGGTGATCACCGCGATCGGCCCCGTCCACCTCGAGCTGCTCGGGACCGTCGAGAACGTGGCCGCGGCGAAGGCGGAGCTCCTGCAGGCGCTGCGCCCGGGCGGCACGGCGATCGTCCCCGAGGGCGAGCTCCTCCTCGACGCTCACGTCGCCGCCCTCGACCCCGGGGTCACGGTGGTGCGGTTCGGCGAGGCGCCCGACCTCGACCTCGACCTGAGCCTCAGCAAGGGCTGGGAGCTGCGCAACGCGGCGGCCGCCCTGGCCGTCTGCCGCGCGCTGGGGGCGGAGCCGGCGGCGGGCGCGCGCGTGGAGGTGGCCCTGTCGGCCCTCCGCGGTCAGGAGCGCCCCATCGCGGGCGGCGGGACGCTCATCGAGGACTGCTACAACGCGAACCCGCTCGCGATGCGCGCCGCGCTCGCCGATCTCGCGGCGCGGCCGGGTCGCCGGGTCGCCGTGCTCGCCGACATGATGGAGCTCGGCCCGGGCGAGCTCGACCTGCACCGCGAGGTGGGCTCCGCCGCGGCCGCCGCGGGGATCGACCTGCTCGTCGCCGTCGGCGAGCGGGCCGCCGCCTACGCCGACGGCGCCGACGGCCTGGCGACGGTGCACCTGGCGACCGTCGACGAGGCCGTCCAGGCGGTGCCGGGGCTGCTCCAGCCCGGGGACACCGTCCTCCTCAAGGGCTCGCGCTCCATGCGGCTCGAGCGGGTCGGCGCCGCGATCGCCCCCGGGGACTGATGCCGCGGGTACTGATCGCCGCGATCTCCGCGGCCACGCTCCTGATGTTCCTCGGGCCGAAGTTCATCGCCTGGCTGCGCGCCAACGAGGTCGGTCAGTTCGTGCGCCCGGCCGGGCTGATCCCGGAGGGGCACGCCGAGAAGCAGGGGACGCCCACGATGGGCGGGCTGCTGATCCTGCTCGCGACCACGCTGCCGTTCGTGATCCTGTCGAGCCGCAGCACCGAGGCGATGCTGGTGCTCTTCGCCACGCTGGCGTGCGGCGCCATCGGCTTCGTCGACGACTTCATGAAGATCGTCCGCAAGCGCTCGCTGGGGCTCTCGGGGTGGATCCGGATGGCCGCCCTGCTCGTGGTCGCCGCCGTGCTGGTCACCGTCGCCGTGAACGTCGTGGGCCTTCCGACGACGCTCGTCGTGCCCGTGATCGACAAGTCGTTCGAGATCGGCGTGATCGCCTTCTTCATCGTCGTCTTCCTCGTGGTGTCCGGCTTCGCCAACGCGGTCAACCTGACCGACGGCCTCGACGGCCTGGCGGCCGGATGCGCGGCGATCGTCCTGCTCTCCTACACGGCCATCGCGTTCGTCTCGGGGCAGCGCGACCTGGCGATCTTCGGCGCCACCGTCGCCGGGGCGTGCGTGGGCTTCCTGTGGTTCAACTCGTTCCCCGCCGCGGTGTTCATGGGCGACACCGGCTCCTACGCGCTGGGCGGGGCGATCGCCGCGATGGCGGTGATGACCAAGACCGAGATCCTGCTGATCGTGATCGGCGCGATCTTCGTGGCGGAGGCACTCTCGGTCATCATCCAGGTGATCGTGTTCAAGCGCTTCAAGGCCCGCGTCTTCCTGATGACCCCGGTGCACCACCACTTCGAGATGGCCGCGTGGAGCGAGACGAAGATCATCGTGCGGTTCTGGCTGGTGGCCGCGATCTTCGCCGCGGTGGGCTTCACGCTGTACTTCCGCGACCTGCAGAGCCTGCCCGGATGAGCCCGGCCGCCCCGGCGTTCGCCCCGGCGTCGGTGCGGGCCTTCGCCGTCGGGCCGCGCTCCGCCGACTGGCGGACCGGCGTCGTGCGGCTGGGCTACGCGCTCGACGAGACGGCCTTCACCGAGACCTTCACCTTCCCTGTGCCGCAGGCGCCGCCGCCCTCGGGCGCGCGGGCCCGCGCGCTCGACGCGGCCGTGGAGCTGCTGCACCTCGTCGCCGGGGTCAGCTACTACAAGGCGGCCGTGCCGCCGCGGATCGTGGTGGAGGGCGACGCGCCGCCGCCCGGCGTGGCGCGTGCGCTGGAGCGCCTCTGGACCGGCGGGCTCGGGGAGTTCGCCTGGGAGAACCACCTCCCGAGGGTGGGACACGACATCGCGATCCCCGACGGTCCCGAGCGGCCGGCCGCGCCGCCCCTCGGCCTGGCGCGCCGCTCGCTCGTCCCGGTGGGCGGCGGCAAGGACTCGGTCGTGTCGCTCGCGACCCTTGCCCGCGCGGGCGAGGACGTCGTCGCGTTCTCGGTCGGGCGCAAGCCGTCCGCCGACGCCGCCGCGCGCATCGAGGGCGTGCCGATCCTCCACGTCGCGCGGCAGATCGACCCGGCGCTCTTCGCCCTGAACAGGGCGGGCGCCTACAACGGCCACGTCCCGATCACGGCGATCGTCTCGTGCGCGGCGGTGGTGGCCGCGGTGCTGCACGACTGCGACTCGGTGGTGATGTCCAACGAGCGCTCGGCCTCGGCGGGCAACGTCGACTGGCCGGAGTTCGGCGGCGTCGTCAACCACCAGCACAGCAAGGGCTGGGACACCGAGCGCGACCTCGCGGCCGTCGTGCGCGAGCGGGTGGCCGCCGACCTGGCCTACTTCTCGCTGCTGCGGCCGTGGTCCGAGCTGGCGATCGCCCGCGCCTTCGCGACGCTGCCGGAGCACCACGCGAGCGTCATGTCCTGCAACTCCGGGTTCACGATCGCGCGGGAGGCCCGCCAGGGCTGGTGCGGGGACTGCCCCAAGTGCCGGTTCGTGTTCCTGGCGCTCGCGCCCTTCGCGGGCCGCGACGCGGTCACCGGCATCCTCGGCTCCGACCTCCTCGACGACCCGGCGCAGGAGCCGGGTTTCCGGGAGATCCTCGGCCTGGACGCGCAGAAGCCCTTCGAGTGCGTGGGGGAGGTGGACGAGGCCCGGGCCGCCCTGCGCGTGCTCGCGGCCGATCCGGCGTGGGCCGGCGACCGCGTGGTCGCCGCGCTCGCCGAGCCGGCCGGCGGGCCCGACGCGCGCGCCGCCGAGCCGTGGCTCGTCCGCTCGGGGCCCCATGCGATCCCCGATCGCCACCTCCGGGCGGCCGGTGCGCTTCTCGGAGCTTGAGGGGCGCCGGGTCGGCGTCTGGGGGCTCGGCCGCGAGGGCCGCGCCATCGCCTCCGCCGTCGCCGACCGCCTTCCGGGGACGCCCCTGATGCTGGTCGACGAGGGCGCCGGTGCCGGGGCCGAGGGCGTGCTGTCCGACCCCGCCGCGCTCCTCGGCTGCGAGGTCGTCGTGCGCTCGCCCGGCATCAGCCGCTACCGGCCCGAGGCGCGGCGGCTGGCGGAGCGGGGCGTCGTGGTGACCACGGGCACCAACCTGTGGTTCGCCGAGCACGCCGGCGCCCGCGCCGTGGCGGTGACCGGGACGAAGGGCAAGAGCACCACGAGCGCGCTGATCGCCCATCTGGCGGCCGCCGCGGGGCTGCGCGTGCTCCTCGCGGGCAACATCGGCGTCCCGCTGGCCGACCTGATCGCGACCGGCGACCGCGACGTCGACCTCTGGGTGCTCGAGCTCTCGAGCTTCCAGACCAGCGACCTCGACGCCTCCCCGCCCGTCGGCGTGCTCCTCAACCTGCACCGCGAGCACACCGACTGGCACGGCAGCTTCGCGCGCTACCGGGACGACAAGCTCGCCCTGTTCGCCCACCGCCCGGACATGGTCTCGGTGCTGAACGCCGCCGACCCCCTGGTGCGCGAGGCGGGTAGGTCCCTGCCGCACCCCCGCTGGTTCGGCGGCGACCAGGGGTACGCCGTGGGCCCGGGGGGAATCGTGCGCGACGGCGCACTCGTCGTCGACCGCGGGCGCGTGGGCCTGGCCGGCGACCACAACCTGATGAACGCCTGCGCCGCCCTCACGGCGCTCGAGGCCGCGGGTGTCGCGGTCGACGGGGTCCTCGACGCCCTCGCCGGGTTCCGCCCGCTGGCGCACCGCCTCCAGCCGGTCGCCGAGCGCGCCGGGGTGCTGTTCGTGGACGACAGCATCGCGACGATCCCCGAGGCCACCGTCGCCGCCGCCCGCGCCCTCGCCCCCCGTCCCGTCGTGCTCCTGGTCGGCGGGGGCGACCGCACGCAGGACTACGCCCCCCTCGCCGCCTTCGTCGCCGCCGAGCCCCGCGTCGCCGGCGTCGTCGCGCTCCCCGGCAACGGCGACCGCATCCTCGACCGCCTGGCCGCCGAGCCCGCCCCCGGCCGCGACCTCCCCCCGATGCAGCGCGCCGCCGACCTCCCGGACGCCGTCGCCCGCGCCGTGGCCCTCGTGCCCCCCGGAGGCGTCGTCCTCCTCAGCCCCGGTGCCCCCAGCGGCGACGACTTCGCCGACTTCCAGGCACGCGGCGACGCCTTCGCCGAGGCGGTCCGCTCCCTGGATTGAGCCGGCGGCCAATCGGCCGCGGCCTCGAGGTCCAATTGGCCGCGGCCCCGAGGTCCAATTGGACGTTGCCCCGAGGTCCACTCGGCCGCGACCCCGAGGTCCATTCGGCCGCGACCCCGAGGTCCAAGTGGACCTTCCTCAGAGGTCCGTTCGGACGACCGGCGGCCACTTGGCCGTGACCCGCGCGGCCACTTGGCCGTGACCCGCGCGGCCACTTGGCCGGAGCCCTCGCGGCGGGGGCCGCCGGTGAAACCCCCCATCCGGTGTGGAGGGAGGCACGACCCCTCCGGCGAAGTCCCCGGGACCGTGGCATCCCGTCCCCGCACCGACCGTCGCGCAGGCTCCCGGCCCGCCGGGCGCCCCTCCCGCGCCGCGGGCCCCGCCGTGACCCCGGCGTCGGTGCGGCCCGAGCGCCTCCTGGCCGTGGTCGTCATGGCGCTCGTCTGCTTCGGGCTGGTGATGGTCTTCTCGACCTCGAGCACGACGGCGCTGCTCAACGACGGCGACCCCATGGGCCTCGCGATGCGCCAGGCGGCGTACGCGATCGTCGGCCTCGGCGCCTACCTGTTCTTCGTGCGCATGAGCCCCGAGGGCATGAAGCGGCTCGGCCCGCCGGCGATCGCCGTCTGCGGGTTCCTCCTGCTCGTGGTGCTCGTGCCGTCGATCGGCACCGAGGTCAACGGCTCCCGCCGCTGGATCTCCCTCGGCGGGCTCGGGCAGCTCCAGCCCTCGGAGATCGCCAAGCTCGCCCTCGCGCTGTGGATCGCGCAGGCGGTGGTGCGTCGCCCGGCCAGCCTCCAGACCGGCAAGGGGCTCGTGCCCTTCCTCGCGGTCACCGGCGTGCTGGCGTTCCTGATCCTGATCGAGCCGGACATGGAGACGGCGGTCATCGCGGTGGTGACGGCCTTCGTGATGCTGCTCGTCGCCGGGGCGAGCGTGCGCCACCTGGGCGGGATCGTCGGGGTCGGCGTCCTGATCGCGACGATCGGCATCCTGGCGGAGCCCTACCGGCGCGCCCGCATCCTGTCCTTCGTCGATCCGTGGAGCGATCCGAACGGGGTCGGCTTCCAGAGCGTCCAGGCACAGGTGGCCATCGGCTCCGGCGGCCTGCACGGCGTCGGGCTGGGAGACGGGGTGCAGAAGGCCTTCTACCTGCCGGAGGCCCACACCGACATGATCCTCGCCACGATCGGCGAGGAGCTGGGCCTGATCGGGGTGCTCGCCGTGCTGGTCGCCTACGCCCTGTTCGTCGTCGCGGGCTACCGCATCGCGCTGGGCGCCCGTAACCTCCACGAGCAGGTCCTGGCGGCCGGCCTCACCACGATGGTCGTGATGCAGGCCGCGGTCAACGTCGGCGCCGTCGTCGGCGTCATGCCGGTCACCGGGGTGCCGCTCCCGTTCGTCTCCTTCGGCGGCAGCAACCTGATCACGTTCCTGGCCTGCACGGGGATCCTTGTCAACATCGGACGCCGCTCACACGCCCACGCACGACGCCTCGCCGTCATCGACGGGGGTGAGGGTCGTGATCGCCGCCGGGGGGACGGGAGGGCACGTGATGCCGGCGCTGGCGGTGGCCGACGCGCTGCGCGCGCGGGGGGCTGAGGTCTCGTTCATCGGCGCCCGCGGCACGGGGGCCGGGGCGGCGGTGCGCACGGCGGGGTACCGGGAGGACGCGATCCCGCTGAAGGGCTTCGCCCGCGCGGCGTCCCCGCGCAACCTCTGGGCCGTCGTGCTCGCGGCGCTCGCGGTGCCGCGGGCCGCGTCGGTGATCGCCCGTCGCCGCGCCCAGGTCGTGGTGGGCGGCGGAGGCTATGTCGCCGGCCCGGTGGCGCTCGCCGCCTGGCTGATGCGCCGTCCGCTCCTCCTCACCGAGGCCGACTCCCACATGGGCATGGCCAACCGGATGGCGGCGCCGCTCGCGCGGCGGGTGACCCTGGCGTTCCCGCTGGCCGGCCGCTCGGGCGCCAAGTACGTCGTCACCGGCCGGCCCGTGGGGGCGGCGGTCACCCGGGCCACGCGCACGGCCGGCCGCCGCGCCTTCGGCATCGACCCGGGGGCCACGGTCGTCCTGATCGTGGGGGGGAGCCAGGGCGCCCGGTCGCTCAACGTCGCCGCCGTCGAGGCGTTCGGCGACGCCCCGCCCGTCGAGGTCATCCACGTCGCCGGCCCGCGCCAACTCGAGGAGACCCGCCGGCTGCTCGCCGGGCGCGCGCCGGGGCCGCGCTACCGCCTCGTGGGCTACCTCGAGGATCTTCCCGACGCCATCGCCGCGGCCGATCTCGTGATCTCCCGCTCGGGGGGCTCGGTCTTCGAGCTGGCGGCGATCGGGCGCCCGTCGATCCTCGTGCCCTATCCCCACGCGACCGCCGACCACCAGGCGAAGAACGCCCGCTGGCTCGCCGAGGCGGGGGCGGCCGTGGTGCTGCCGGACGCCGATTGCTCGGGGGAGCGGTTGCGGGAGCTCGTGGGCGCCCTCCTCGCCGACCGCCGCCGCCTGGAGGGGATGGCCGAGGCGGCGCGCGCGGTCGGCCGTCCCGACGCCGCCGACGTGGTGGCCGAGCAGGCGCTGGCGCTGGTGCGCCGACGCCATCGCCGGCTCCGGATCCCCCGTCCCCGGCTGCCGCGCCTGCGGCGACGGGGCCGGTGAGCGCCGGCACGGCCCCCGCCGCACAACCCCGCGCCATCCATCTCGTCGGGATCGGCGGCGCCGGCATGAGCGGCCTCGCGCGACTCGCGCACGCGGCGGGATGGCGCGTCGCCGGCACCGACCGCGAGGCCTCGGCGGCGCTCGACGCGCTCCGCGCCGAGGGGATCGACGCCCGGGTGGGGCACTCGGCGGAGGCGGTCGCCCCGGACGCCGCCGCGCTGGTCGTGTCGACCGCCATCGCCGCCGACAACCCGGAGCTCGCCGAGGCGCGCCGCCGCGGGATCCCCGTCCTGCACCGCTCGCAGCTGCTCGCCGAGCTGATGGCCGGCCGCCGGGGGTTGGCGGTCGCGGGCGCCCACGGCAAGTCGACGACCAGCGCAATGCTGCTCGCGGCGCTCGGCGACGCGTCGGCCTGCATCGGGGCGACGATCCCCGGCGGGCGGGGCACCGGTGCGGTCTGGGGGGCCGGCGAGTGGTTCGTCGCCGAGGCCGACGAGAGCGATCGCTCGCTGCTCAACCTGGCCCCCGAGGCGGCGATCCTCCTGAACGTCGACCACGACCACCACGCCACCTACGCGTCGCTCGACGAGGTGCGCGAGGTGTTCCGCTCGTTCGTCGCGGCCCTGCCGGCGGGCGGATGCCTGGTCGCCGGCCCCGACGCGGATGCCCGGGCCTGCGCCGCGGCGGCGCCCTGCGAGGTTCGGGCCGTCGGCGACGTGCCCGGTGCGTGGGGTCGCGTGGAGCGCGGGGGCGACGGGGACGGCTTCACGCTGGTGGTGGCGGACGGGCGCCGGGTGGCGGTGCCGCTGGCGGTCCCCGGTCGCCACAACGCCGAGAACGCGGCCTGCGCCCTCGCCCTCGCGGACTGGTGCGGCGTGCCCCTCGGCGAGGCGGCGGCGCGCCTCGCGGGCTTCACGGGGGTGGGGCGCCGGATGGAGGCCCGCGGGACGGCCGGTGGCGTCGCGGTCGTCGACGACTACGCCCATCACCCGGCCGAGATCCGGGCGACCCTCCAGGCGGCGCGCGAGCGCCGGCCCGGCCGCGTGCTTGTGGTGTTCCAGCCGCACCTGCCCTCGCGCACCCGCGCCCTGGGCGGCGAGCTCGCCGAGGCACTCGGCGCCGCCGACGTGGTGGTGGTCACCGACGTCTACCTGGCGCGCGAGCCGGCGGATCCGGAGGTGACCGGCCGCGGCGTCGCCGAGCGGGTCCCGGCGCCCGCCCGCGCCGTCCACGCCTCGACGCTCGCCGAGGCCGCCGAGGTCGTGCTGGCCGAGGCCCGGCCGGGCGACCTGATCCTCACGATGGGGGCGGGCGACGTGACCTCCCTGGGGCAGGAGTTGGTGGCCCGGCTGGGGAAGACCACGGGCGATGGGAGCACCCACGAGCGCACCGCCCCTGCCTGACCTCGAGCGCGACGCGCCGCTGGCGCCGCTCACCACCATCCGGGTCGGCGGCACGGCGGACCGGCTGTGCCGGGCGGGGTCGTTCCGGGCGGTCGTCGCGGCGCTGGCCTGGGCGCGCGAGGCCGGCGTCCCCGTCGCCGTCGTGGGGCGTGGCTCCAACCTGATCGCCTCCGACGAGGGCTTCCGGGGCCTGGTGCTGCGCCTCGTCGGGCGCCTGACCGCCATCTCGGTGCGCGGCGAGGGCCTGTGGTGCGGGGGAGGGGCCTCGTTGCCGCGCGCCGTGCAGCGCGCCGCCGCCGCCGGCCTGACCGGCCTGGAGTGGGGGGCGAGCATCCCCGGCACCGCCGGGGGCGCCGTGGCGATGAACGCCGGTGCGCACTCCGGCGATCTCGCGCAGGTGCTCGACTGGGCCGTCGTCTGCGGGCCCGACGGGCGCCGCCGCCTGGGTCCCGCGGACCTGGCGCTCGGATACCGGCGCTCCGCGGTGGGTCCGGGCGACGTCGTGGCGGCCGTGGCCTTCCGGCTCGCGCCGGGCGACCCCGACGCGATCGCCGAGCGCCTCGCGGGGTTCCGGGGGCACCGGCGCTCCACCCAGCCGCAGGGCGTGCGCACCTTCGGCAGCGTCTTCACCAACCCGCCGGGCGACTCGGCCGGACGCCTGCTGGAGGCGGCCGGCTGCAAGGGCCTGGTGGTCGGCGGCGCGCGCTTCTCGCCGGTCCACGCCAACTTCATCGAGGCGTCCCCGGGCTGCCGCTCGGAGGACGTCCTGGCCCTGATGGCCGAGGGCCGGCGCCGCGTGCTCGGCGCCGGGGGTCCGGAGCTCGTCCCCGAGGTGCGCTACCTGGATCCCGAGCGCGGCATGGTGCGCGCGCCCCTGGACGGCCGGTGAGCGGCGCCCGCCCGGCGCCGGGCGGCGCGGGCCGGCGACCCCATCCCGCCCTGGCCGAGCGCCGCAGGGCCATCGCCCGCGCGCGGGGCCGGCGCCGCCGGTCGGGCGTGCTCCTGCTGCTCGGCACCGCCGCCGCCATCGCCCTGGTCTACTGGCTCGCCACGGGTCCCCTGCTCGCGGTGCAGGACGTGCGCGTGAGCGGCTACGACCGCGACGACCGTGCGGAGCTGATCGCCGCCCTCGAGTCGGCGGCGGGCGGGGGGACGATCATCTCGCCGGCGACGGCCGACATGGACGCGGCCGCGCGCGCCTTCCCCTGGGTCGAGTCGATCTCGGTCTCCCGCACGTGGCCCCGGGGGCTGGCCGTCGAGGTGCGCGAGGCCCAGCCGGTCGCCGTGGCGGTGGCGGGCGACCGCACCGTGATGCTGACCGCCTCCGGGCGCGTGCTCGGCGACCTCGAGGGCCAGCCGGGCGTGGGGTGGATGCGCCTGCCGGCGGAGCCGCCGCCGGCAGGCGGGACCATCCCCGAGCGGCAGCGCGCCGCGCTGGACTTCATCGCGGCCGCGCGCCCCGAGGTCGGGTCGCGGGTACGCGCCCTCGCCATCGGGCCGGACGGGGCGCTCCAGGGGCGGCTGCGCGGCGGGCCGCCGCTGCGACTGGGCCCGCCGGAGCGCCTCGCGGCGAAGGCCTCGGGACTCGCCCTTGTGCTCTCCTCGCTCACGCCGGAGGAGGAGCAGGCGGCCTCGTACATCGACCTGACGTTCCCGGAGCGACCGGCCCTCGGCCCGGCCTTCTGAGTCTCGACTGATGATCGAGGGTTGTGCCGCCGGACGGCGAGAAGGCTCGACTCATACCTGAGTGATGCTTGACAGGCCGGTACGACCGATCTAGTTTCCAAGCTGGTGGACTCGTGCCTACGCCCGATCGGCGTCGGCCCAAAACGCGTCCCCAAACCCTCGACTCAGAGTCGAGGGAGTCCTGAATCACCGCATGAGCAGCGCCGATCGGGGGAGTCCGGTGGAAGCGAGCAACTACCTGGCGGTCATCAAGGTGATCGGCGTCGGCGGGGGTGGCGTCAACGCCGTCAACCGCATGATCGACGCCGGCGTGCGCGGCGTGGAGTTCATCGCCGTCAACACCGACGCCCAGGCGCTGTCGATGTGCGACGCCGACGTGAAGATCCACATCGGCAGCACCATCACCAAGGGCCTCGGCGCGGGCGCCGACCCGCGGGTGGGCCGCGACGCCGCCGAGGAGAGCCGCGAGGAGCTCAAGGAGGCCGTGCGCGGGGCGGACATGGTCTTCGTCACCGCCGGCGAGGGCGGCGGCACAGGGACCGGCGCCGCGCCGGTCATCGCGCAGATCGCCCGTGAGCAGGGTGCGCTTACGGTGGGCGTCGTCACCCGCCCGTTCTCGTTCGAGGGCGCGCAGCGCACCCGTCGCGCCGAGGACGGCATCGCCGAGCTGCAGAAGCAGGTCGACTCGGTGATCGTCATCCCGAACGAGCGGCTGATCCAGGTGGTCGAGCGCCGCACGTCGATCATCGACGCATTCCGCATGGCCGACGACGTCCTGCGCCAGGGCGTCCAGGGCATCACCGACCTGATCACGGTGCCCGGCCTCATCAACCTGGACTTCGCCGACGTGCGCACGATCATGCAGGACGCCGGCGCCTCCCTGATGGGCATCGGCACGGCGTCCGGCGAGAACCGCGCGTCCGAGGCCGCCAAGGCGGCGATCTCCTCGCCGCTGCTCGAGACCACCGTCTCCGGCGCGACCGGCGTGCTCCTCAACATCACCGGCGGCGCCGACCTCGGTCTGTTCGAGATCGACGAGGCCGCGGGGATCATCCGCCAGGCCGCGCACGACGACTGCAACGTGATCTTCGGCGCGGTCATCGACGAGTCGATCGGCGACTCGCTCCGCGTGACCGTCATCGCCACCGGCTTCGACGGGGCCGAGCAGCCCCGTGCGGACGAGCGCCCCGAGCCGCGCTTCGGTCGCCGCGAGCGCGAGGGCGCTTCGACGCCGTCGGCGCCCGCCCGCCGCGCCCCCGCGCCCGCCCGCGCCCCGGTGGAGACCAGCCGCCCCGCGCTGACCCTGGACCAGGGGGAGCGCAAGGGCTTCGAGATCCCCGACGACGCCCTGGAGATCCCGGACTTCCTGAAGTAGCCGGCAGGGGCGCCGGGTCCGCCCGGCGCCTCCGCGGCCACTTGGCCACGACCCCCGCGGCCACTTGGCCACGGCCCCCGCGGCCACTTGGCCGCACCCAGCGACGGGGCGTGGCCTCCACCCCGGTCGGCGCCGTCCGGGGCACGCGGGACGGGCGCCCGGGACCCCCGGGGCGGGCGGGAGGGGTCCGGCCGGACGTGCGTGGTAGCGTCAGCCGACATGGCGGTCGCCCTCGAGCACACCACCCTGCACGGGCGCCACGTCGCGCTCGGGGCGCGGATGGGGGCCTTCGCCGGGTGGGAGATGCCGCTCCTCTACGGCAGCGCGAGCGCCGAGCACCTCGCGGTGCGCGAGCGCTGCGGCGTCTTCGACGTCTCCCACATGGGCCAGCTCGAGGTCTCGGGGCCGGGCGCCCGGGACGCGCTGGCCCGGCTGCTCACCAACGACATCACGGCGATCGGGCCGGGGCAGGGCCAGTACACGCTGATGTGCGAGGACGACGGGGGCGTGATCGACGACCTGATCGTCTACGCCCTCGCGGACCGGTACCTCCTGGTCGTCAACGCCGCCAACGTGTCCGCGTGCCGCGACCGCCTCGACGCGCGGCTGCCCGCGGGGGTGGCCCTCGCCGACCTCACCGCCGATGTGGCGATGCTCGCGCTCCAGGGCCCGCGGTGGGCCGACGCGCTGATGCCGCTCGCCGCGACCCCCCTCGCCGCGACGCTCGACTACTTCGACGTGGGCGAGGACGTCATCGCCGGGGTCCCCTGCCTGATCGCCCGCACCGGCTACACGGGTGAGCCGGGGGTGGAGCTGATGTGCCCGGCCGACGGCGCCCCCGACCTGTGGGACGCGCTTGCCGCGCTCGGCGACGCCGCCCCCGCGCCGGCCGGCCTCGTGGCGCGCGACACGCTGCGGCTGGAGATGGGCTACCCCCTGTACGGGCACGAGCTCTCGCGCGAGCGCACGCCGATCGCCGCCGGCCTGCGGTGGGCCTGCGACCTGGCGGGCGGCCGCTTCGCGGGCGCCGAGGTCATGTGGCGCGAGGTCGAGGAGGGCGGCGGCGAGCGCCTGGCGGCCCTCCGCCTCACCGAGCCCGGCATCCCCCGCGCGGGCCAGGACGTGCTGGCGGGCGGCGATCGCGTCGGCACGATGACGAGCGGGACGCTCTCGCCATGCCTCGGCGTGGGCATCGGCATGGCCTACCTGCCGGCCGCCCTCGCCGCGCCCGACACGGACGTCGCCGTCGACGTCCGCGGCAAGTGGAAGTCCGCCCGCACCGCCCGCCGCCCCCTGGTGGCGAGATCCCCCAAGGAGTGAAGGAGAGCCCGTGGCCGCCGACGAGACCTACCCCGCCGACCTCCGCTACCACCGCGAGCACGACTGGGTCCGCGTCGAGGGCGACGAGGCCGTCTTCGGCATCACCTGGTACGCCCAGGACGCCCTCGGCGAGGTCGTCTACTACGACCCGCCCGAGGTCGGCGCGACGGTCGCCCGCGACGCCTCCTACGGCGAGCTCGAGTCGGTGAAGGCGGTGTCCGACATCATCGCGCCGGCGAGCGGCGAGGTGACCGCCGTCAACGGGGCGGTCTCCGACCGGCCGGAGGTGGTGAACGAGGACCCCTACGGCGACGGATGGCTGATCCGGGTGCGCCTCACCGACCCCTCGGAGCTCGACGACCTGATGGACGAGGCCGCCTACCGCGCCTATCTGGCGGGATCGTCGGCGTGAGCCGTTACACCTCCCTCACCGACGAGGACCTCCGGATCATGCTCGGCGCGATCGGCGCCGGGTCGGTCGACGAGCTCTTCGACGTCATCCCCGAGGGGGTGCGCCTGCGCGAGGGGCTGTCGCTGCCGCCCGGCCGCTCGGAGCAGGAGGTGTTCGCGCACCTGTCCGAGCTCGCCGCGCGCAACGTCGGCGCCGACGACGAGATCACCTTCCTCGGCGCCGGGATGTACGACCACTACGTCCCCGCCCTGATCGACTCGATCCTGTCGCGGTCCGAGTTCCTGACGCCGTACACGCCCTACCAGCCGGAGATCTCCCAGGGCGGCCTGCAGGTGATGTTCGAGTACCAGACGGCGATCTCGGAGCTGACCGGGCTGCCGGTCTCCAACGCGTCGGTCTACGACGGCCCCTCGGCGGTGGGCGCCGCGACCTACCTGGCCAAGCTCGCGAACGGCCGTCCGGAGGTCGTCGTCTCGCGTGGGGTGCACCCGCACAGCCGCGGGACGCTCGGGACGCTGGCCCCGGGCTACGGGCAGCGGGTCGTCGAGGTGCCGCTGCGCGACGGGGCGACCGACCCGGAGGCCCTCGCCGCGGCCGTGGGCCCGGAGACGGCCGCGGTCGTCCTGCAGCAGCCGAACTTCCTCGGCGCGGTCGAGGACCTCGAGCCGCTCGTCGCGACGGCGAAGGCCCACGGGGCCCTGGTGGTCTGCTCCTGCGACCCGCTGCCGCTGGCGCTGCTGCGCACGCCGGGCGAGCTGGGCGTCGACGTGGCCGTGGGGGAGGGGCAGTCGCTGGGCAACCGCCTCGACTTCGGCGGCCCGTCGTTCGGGTTCTTCGCGGCCAGCGAGGAGCACATCCGCCGCATGCCCGGGCGCATCGCGGGCGAGACGCGCGACGTCGACGGGCGCCGCGGCTGGGTGCTCACGCTCCAGACCCGCGAGCAGCACATCCGCCGGGAGCGGGCGACGAGCAACATCTGCACGGCGCAGGTCCTGAACGCGCTCGCGGGCGTCATCTACCTCTCCTGGCTCGGCCGCCGCGGCGCGGTGGAGCTGGCCGAGCTGATGCTGCGGCGCACCGACTACGCCCGCCGCGCGCTGACGGCGCTCCCCGGCGTGCGGGCGCTGCACACCCGCCCGGTGGTGCGGGAGTTCGCCCTGTCCCTCGACGCGCCGGTGGAGGCCGTGATCGAGCGCTGCGCCGCGCAGGGGGTCAACCCGGGGTACGCCCTCGGGCGCGACATGCCCGAGCACGGCGACGGGCTGCTGGTCGCGATCACCGAGCAGCGCAGCCGCTCCGACATCGATCGGCTGGTGGAGGTCCTCGGCGACGCCGTCGCCGCCGAGAGCGCGGTCGACCTGGCGGGGGCGCGGTCGTGAGCATCGCCGTGCAGACCCCCCAGCAGCGCGAGGCCGCCACCACGATCTTCGAGCGCTCGCGCCCCGGGCGCCGCGCGTTCACGCCGCCCCCCCTCGACGTCCCCGAGGTGCCGCTCGACGACCTGCTCCCCCCGCGCCTGCGCCGGGCGGAGCCCGCGGCCCTCCCCGAGGTCGCCGAGCCCGAGATCGTGCGCCACTACAACGGCCTGTCGAAGCGCAACTTCGACCTCGACAGCGGCTTCTACCCGCTCGGGTCGTGCACGATGAAGCACAACCCGAAGCTGCACGAGCGCGTGGCCGCCCTGCCCGGCAACGCCCGCCTGCACCCGCTGCAGGCGCCGGCGCGCGCCCAGGGGGCCCTCGAGCTGATGTGGCTCCTGGAGCGGGCCCTCGCCGAGATCTCCGGGCTCGCCCACGTCTCGCTCCAGCCGAGCGCCGGCTCGCACGGCGAGCTGGCCGGCGTGCTCCTCACCCGGGCGTACCACGCCGACCGCGGGGAGGACCGCACGCGCGTGCTGACGCCCGACACGGCCCACGGCACCAACCCGGCCACGGTGACCATGGCCGGCTACGAGGTCGTGAAGGTCGGGACCTCGCCCGACGGGGGCGTCGACCTCGAGGACCTCAAGCGGGCGACCGACGAGAGCGTCGCCTGCCTGATGCTCACCAACCCGAACACCCTGGGCCTCTTCGACCCGAACATCGAGGAGATCGCCCGCATCGTCCACGACGCCGGGGCGACGCTCTACTACGACGGGGCCAACCTGAACGCCGTCATGGGCGCGAGCCGCCCCGGCGACATGGGCTTCGACATCGTCCACTTCAACCTGCACAAGTCGTTCACGCAGCCCCACGGCGGCGGCGGGCCCGGCTCGGGGCCGATCGCCGTCTCGGACCGCATCGCCCCCTACCTGATGGTGCCGCGCATCGTCCGTCGCGACGCCGAGGGCGGGGGCCCCCCGGTCTACGACCTCGACCCCGACGCGCCCAAGTCGATCGGGCGCCTGCGCGGCTTCCAGGGCAACTACGGCGTCTTCGTGCGCTCCTACGCGTACATCTGCTCGCTCGGGGCGGAGGGCCTGCGGGAGGCCTCCGAGATCGCCGTGCTGAACGCCAACTACCTGCTCGCCCTGCTGCGGCGCGAGGGCATCGGCGAGCACCTCCCGCCGGCCTACGGCGACCGGTGCATGCACGAGTTCGTGCTCTCGGGCGCGCCGATGAAGCGCGAGCTCGGCATCCGCACGACCGACCTCGCGAAGCGGCTCCTCGACTTCGGCTACCACCCGCCCACCGTCTACTTCCCGCTCCTGGTGGAGGAGGCGCTGCTCGTGGAGCCCACCGAGACGGAGACGCGCGAGACGCTGGAGGCCTTCGCCGACGCCGTCGGGGAGATCCTGCGCGAGGCGGCCGAGGATCCCGGCATCGCGCGCGACGCGCCGTACTCGACCCCGGTGCGCCGGCTCGACGAGGCGGGTGCGGCGCGCAGCCCCGTGGTGCGGCAGCCCCGGGCGGGATAGGCGCGGTCCGCGCCGCCTGTACGGGCGGCGCGCAGCGAGCAGGCCCGCCAGGCCCTCGCGGAGACCAACCAGATCTGGCGCGGCGTCGCCGAGTCCCGCTCGCGCACCGCGGACCAGCAGAGCGGCGGCGCGGGCTGCCTGCTGCGGAGCGGGCCGTTCATCGACGACAACGCGCGGCGGCTCGGCCTCCCGCCGTTGCGCGACTGCGACGGCACCTGCGTGCGGCGGCCGGCCCTGTGGCCCCCACCGCGACGCCCCCGGCGCCCCGTGCGGGGCGCCGGGGCGCGCGGCTCAGCGCTGCGGGATCCCCGAGACGAGCTCCATGTCGGCCGTCATCGTGAAGTCCGACCCGCCACCCGTGGTCTGGTCGATCGACCACGTGATGGGCAGCGACAGCGACGGCGCCCAGGTGACGACGTCGGTGCGCTCGCCGGTCATGCTGCCGGTGTAGGTGGCCTCGGTGCGGAAGGTCGCGGTGGAGACCCGCTCGCCGTCGACGACCGTGCTGCCGGTGTCGGTCACTCGGGCGGTGTAGGTCACCACGAGCTCGCCGAGACGGTACTCGCCGCCCCAGGTCGCGCCCTTCGTCATCTTCGCCGGGTGGTCGAGGGCGGGCGGCGCGACGTCCTGGCGATCGTCGGTTCCCATGCCGAGGAACGTGATCTTGGTGCGGCGCCAGGTGGCGGACGAGCCCTCGTCGTCGACCCGGAAGCGGGCCTCCTCGACGTGCTCCTCGGAGAAGCGGAGGTCCTCGTGGTAGCCGGCCTCGTCGGGCGTGATGATGTAGAGGGCCTCGGCCGGCAGGGGGCGCTCGGCCGACAGGACGCCGCTCCCCGCGGCCTCCTCCCCGGTCACGCGGAAGCGGTAGACGCCGGCCGCGGGGACGCCCGGCCGGGCCGGGATCGCTGCCGCGTCGCCGGTCCGGAACTCGGTCAGCGCCGCATCCTTGTCGACGGCCGTGCTGGAGCTCGCGCCCTGCCACAGCCAGTAGGCGCCGCCGGCGACGCCCAGGAGGGCGACGAGCGCGATGATGCGCAGGGGGCGGGTCATGAAGGAGATCACCGGAATCCAGTCGTCGGAGGGTGGGGTGGTGTCCTCCCTCTCATCGGCCGCGCCGGCGCGGATCTTCGGGTCGGGGCGGCGATCGCCCCGCGGATCGCCCCTCAGACCTCCACGGCCGGGTCGGCGAGCGCGAGCAGCGCGCCGCTCCACGGGGCCGGGGTGGCGGACGGCTTGGGCCGCGCGAGCAGGTAGCCCTGCCCGTAGGGCACGCCCAGCGACCGCAGGGTGCTGAGCTCCTCGGCGCTCTCGATGCCCTCCGCGACGATCGCCGCGCCGAGCTCCTTCTCGAGGGTCACCATCGAGCGCACGAGCGCGCGCTTGGCGTGGTCGAGGTGGATGTCGTGGATCAGCGAGCGGTCGATCTTGATGTAGTCCGGGTTGAGCTGGGTGACGTGGCGCATCGAGGCGTGCCCCGCGCCGGCGTCGTCGATCGCCACCAGGGCCCCGCGGCCGCGGTAGTCGGCGAGGCGGGAGGAGAGGCGGGCGTAGTCGCCCACGGCCTCGTGCTCGGTGATCTCGATGACCAGGCCGGACAGCTCGGCGGTGCCGAGCGCCTCCTCCATCTCCGGGGCGAGGATCGCGTCGGGGCTCATGTTCACGGACAGGTAGCTCTCGGCGGGTAGGGTGTGCCGCAGGGCCATCGCCCGGCGGACGCACTCGACCTCGATCTCGAGCCCGAGGCCGACGACGTGGGCCTCGGCGATCCACTTGTCGGGCGGGCGCTGCGGCTCGGCCCGGAAGCGCGAGAGCGACTCGAAGCCGACCGTGCGGCCGTCGGACAGCGAGACGATCGGCTGGAAGACCGTCGTGATCGTCTCCGGCGCGTGGAGCACCTCGAGGATGGCCTCCCGGCGCTGGGCGAGGGACGCGGTGTACCCGGCCGTGTACTCGACGCCGTCCAGGCGGCCGCGGTCGAAGGCGACGACGCGGCGCCGGCCGGCGTGCGCGGCGGCGAGGCCCTCCTCGGCGGCGGCGAGCGCGTTGGCGGCGTTCTCGGCGTCGAGCGGCAGCACCACCACGGTGGCGCGGGCGGTGAGGCCGCCCTCATTGTCGCTCGCGATGCCCTGGGCGATCTCGGCCAGCCGCCGGCCCTCCTCGGGCTCGGGGCCGATGCCGATCCAGGCGAAGCGGTCGGCGCCCAGGCGGCTCCACACGCCGCCCCGCAGGTCGGAGCCCTCGAGGTCGGCCGCCAGGTTGGCGAGGAGCTGGTCGCCGGCGCCGTAGCCGTGCTGGGCGTTCCAGCGGCCGAAGCCGTCCAGGTCCACCGCCACGAGCAGCGCCGGGCGTGCGGCCGAGGCGGCCTGCACGACACCGCCGACGTGGCGGAGGAAGGCGCGCTGCTCGAGGAAGCCGGACAGCGGGTCCGTGTCGGTCTGCCCGTGCTGGCGCAGCAGGGCGCTCAGCCGCCACAGCAGCACCAGCGCCACGATCCAGACCGCGGGGCGGGCCACCGCCGGGAGCAGCGCCGTCGCGGGCCCGGTCAGGGCGAGCCCGATGGTCGCGAGCAGCGCGTTGGAGGGGCCCATCATCGTCTGGGCCTCGGTCACGCGCAGCGGGCGGCGGGCGGCCACCACCATCAGTGCCATCGCCACCAGGTAGCCGGCGAGGACGACGCCGACGAGCTCCTTCGAGGCGCGCGGGAGCAGGTAGGTGATGAGGCCGTCGGTCAGGCCGAGGACGGCGAAGGCGTAGGCGAACCACACCAGCGCGGAGCGATGCGTCATGCGCGACCGGCGCACCGCGTTGTAGAGCAGGCCGAGCAGCAGCAGGTCGAGCAGCACCGGGATGAGGAGCGCGGTGTTGCGGTCCCATGTCGTGCCCGGGTACCAGACCAGCGAGAAGACGATCACGGCGAAGAGGATGAGGACGCTGCCCTCGATGGCCCACGTCTCGATCCGCTGGCGGCGCGCCTCGCCGATGGCGGGCTGGCGCAGGATCCAGAGGGCGCGGTACCAGAAGGGGTAGGCGGCGAGGAAGCCGATCTGCGACCAGGCGGCCGGGTTGCCGACGTCGCCGCCGGTCGCCACGAAGGTGGCGTAGGGGACGATGCCGAAGCACCAGCACGCGAGCCCGTAGCCGATGTAGCGCCAGACGTCCGCCTCGACGCCGGCGCTGCGCCGGCGGGCCGTGCGGGTGGCCGCCAGGCCGACGCCGGCGACGACGCTGTTCATCAGCACGCCGAGGACGGCCGCGGCGCGCACGTCGACCGTGTGCTCGCCCACGAGGGCGATGAGGACCAGCGGGATCGCCCAGGCGATCGTGGCGGCGCCGACGATGACGGGGGCGGTCAGGGTCCGGAGACGCGGGCTGTCGACGAGGGGCATCGTGATTCCGCTATCGGCACGGCCCGAGTGCCACCTGAGGAACGGGGGACCCGGAGATCAGCGGGATCCCGGCGGGCGGCCCCCCTCGGGCCGCCCGTGAGCAGGGTGGCGCTTAGGCCGCGATGCGCCCGCCGGCGGCGTCGACGATCGAGCCGAAGACTCCGGGGTGGCGGGTGCCGATAATCTCCAGCTGCGCGGCCAGGCGGGCGTCGATGCCCTGCTCGGCGATGAGCGAGCCGAGCCACGGGGCGTCGAGCGGCTCCCCGGTGCGGTTGTCCGTGAGCCACAGCGGGTCGGGGTCGAGCGAGAGCGCCGCCATCGTGCGCTGCGAGGAGGTCAGGGCGCGGCCGAAGTAGTCCTGCAGCACCTCGGCGCTCGTCAGCATCAGCAGCGCGGGCGCGCCGAAGAGGGGCCGCGGGCCGGCCACCCGCTCGCACTCGATCGTCGTCTGGAGCGAGCGCTCCGCCTCGGGGGCGATGGTGATCAGGATCGGCGAGCCGGGCAGCTCACGCATCCCGAGGTTGATCGTCGCGGCGATCATGAACATCGAGACCCGCCCGGCGCGATGCCCCCACGCCTCCGGCACGACGCGCGAGCCGGCCTCGTGGATCGGGGCGTCGGCGGCGGCGCGGATCTGGTCGATCTCCTCCGCGAACGCGCGCTCGGAGGGGAGGCCGAACGGGCCGTCGGCCACCATCGCCATCGCCCCGGCCGGCTCGCCCTGCATGCGGGCCATCACGAAGTAGGTGCCCGGGTTGAGGTACGCCGGGTGCAGCCGGCGCCGGGACGGGGTCGGGCGCATGTACCCCGCGGCGACGAAGCCGTCGTGGATCAGGCCGAGGGCGTCCCCGACGTCCTCGCCGCGATCGCTCACGAGGATCTCGGGGAGCGCCGCCCCCGCCCGGCGCGCTCCGGCGGTGGTCACGACGGTCGCCGCGTCTCGACGTACGCCGGCTTGTGCTGGTAGTCGCCGGCCTCGTGGTAGGGGTAGTCGCGGTACGAGTGGATCACGACCTCGGCCGGCGCGCCGGCCGCGACCGTCGCCATGTGGCGGAGGGCCGCGTGGATGCCGGGGCCGGTGCCCACGTTCTCGCGCAGCTGCACGTGCAGCACGGGGCGGTTGCCGGCCGCGCCGATGCGGAAGCGGCCCGTCAGCGCTCCCGCATGGGCGGCCACCGCGAAGAGGCCCTCCTTGACCAGCTCGGGGCGGAGGCTCCAGCCGTCGCCCGAGACCGTCGCGCCGCGACGGCCCCACAACGCGACCACCGCGCGGTCGATGCGGGCCTCGCTGCCCCCGCGCGCCAGCTCGGCGTTCATCGCCTCCGGCGAGATCAGCTCCGCCTCGTCGTCGAGGTCGTAGCGCACCAGCGGCAGCAGCCGCCGGGTGAGCGCGGTCAGCACGAGGCTGCGCGTGCCGTCGTCGTGCCGGCGCTCCTCGACGTAGTGGCGGTTGTGGTCCCAGGTGAGGAGCGTCGGGGAGTAGCCGGGGTCGCGGCCGAAGAGGGCGCGGCGGGCCATCGGGCTGTCGAGGGTGCGGCGCGCCTCCCGCAGGGACGGCGTCTCGTGCAGGACGTGCAGACCGACCTCGGCGGCGCCCATCGACACCATCAGCCCGAGCCGCTCGGCCGAGTCCTCGAAGCCGAACAGCTGCGAGACGTACCGCCGCCAGCTCTCGGCGACCCACTCGCCGCCGACGAAGCAGGCGACGACGTTCTCGGCGAAGCCGGGGCCGCGCTGGCGCAGCGCCGTCTCGGCGAGCTCCTTCAGGAACACCGGCTCGGCCGCGATCACGACGCGGTCGAAGCTCGATCCCGCGCGGGCCAGGATCTCGAGCGCCATCTCGAGGTGCACCGACGGCGTCGCGACGGTGGCCAGCCGGGTGGGGATGGCGATGCCCATCGGCAGGCAGTTGAGGAGCAGGGTGGTCGAGTCCTCGCCGCCGCCGAGGGAGCGCAGGACGAGGTCGAAGGTGCGCTCCTGGGCGCGGCGCTCCGACCGGGAGGTGACGCCCACCGAGAAGAGGCCCGTCGAGCCGCTCGAGGTCAGCAGCTCCGCGGCGTCGGACACGCGCCCGCCGTCGAGCCAGAAGTCGATGTGGTCGCCGAACACCGCGGCCTTGTCGGTGTAGGGGACCTGGGACAGGCGCGTCACCGTCCGGTGGTCCACGGACAGGCGCTCCAGGTGCGCGCGGTACCCGCGGGAGGTGAGCGCGGCACGGCGGAACGTCCGCAGGGCCGCCCTCTCGCCGGCGGTCAGCGGCGCCTCGTCGACCCTCATGTCGCTCGCCTCCGAAGTCGATGCGTGCACCTGATCGGTCCTCTCTCGCCCGCGTTCTCGGTCGGTTGCCGGGCCGCACGCTATCGGCGGGTCGCGCCGCGCCTCATGGTCAGAATTGACCATCGCATCGCGGGAGGATCATGCCCCGAACCTGCCGGAATCCGCCGGATCCGGCGATCCCGCATCACCCGCTCAGAAGGATCCGAGCTCCGACTCGCTGAGCAGCCCGCGCTCCCGGGCGGCGTGGACGGCCGCGGTGCGCGTGGAGACGCCGAGCTTGGCGTTGATCTGCACGAGGTGGCGGGCGACGGTGCGCTCGCTGATGAAGAGGCGCTCGCCGATGTCCCGGTTGCGCAGCCCCAGGGCGAGCTGCTCCAGCACCTCGTGCTCGCGCGCGGACAGGCCGGCCCCCGGCGAGGTCGGCCGGCGCGAGCGCGTCGGGATGCGGTGGCCCGTGGCGCGCAGCCGGGCCTCGGCCCGCCGCCGCCAGCCGTCGGCGCCCATCGCGCCGAACTCCCGGCGCGCGCGCAGGAGGTCGGCGCCGGCCTGCTCGCTGCGCCCGTCGGCGATCCCGGCGCAGTAGAGGGCGCGGGTCGCCCACCACCGCATCCCGAGCGCCTCGAACGCGCCGGAGGCCTCGCGCAGCCGCGCCGCGGCGGCCGACGGCGCCATCGCCTGCGCGATCATGCCCTCGGCGTACGCCTGCGCCGCGCCCGCGAGCGGCGAGCCCGAGGCCGCCATCTCGCCGAGCGCCCCCGCGCAGCGGGAGGCCTCCTGGCCGCGGAGCACCTCCGCGCCCGCCGCCAGGAGCAGCACCGAGGTGAGCCGGTCGTCGGTGGCCGCCCAGGCGTCGAGGGCGGTCATCGCGATCCGCGCGGCCTCGGCGTCCTCCCCGGCCGCCGCCGCCGACAGCGCGTGCCCGGCGGCCAGGGTGGCGATCTGCTCGAACAGCGGCGCGTCGCCGTGGTCGGAGGCCAGTTCGCGGTAGTGGGCGAGGGCGTCGTCGATCCGGCCCTCGGCGAACAACAGCCACGCCGTGCCGGGCGCGGCGGGCGCGTGCGAGTCGCGGCCCAGCTCGCGCCACCCGGTCGCCGCCCGCTCCAGCTCCGCCCGGGCGGCGCCCAGCTCCCCGGCGCCGGCGAGCGCCTCGCCGAGGTTGCCGGCCAGCACGATCTCGTGCTCCACGACGCCGGCGGCCGCGGCGGTCGCGCCCCCGGCCCGCGCGCAGGCGGCGGCGTCGTCCGGCCGGCCGACGGCGAGCAGCACGTGGCTCTCGTAGATCATCGCCAGGGTCGCGTTGCGCCGCCCGGCGCCCCCGGCCCGCTCGCCCTCGCCCCGCGCGCGCGCAAGGTGCAGCAGCCCCCCGGGGCCCCCGCGGCCCGACTCGGCCATGCCCAGGAAGATCAGCGCGCGCGTCGACACCTCGTCGGCCCCGGCGGCGGCCGCCTCGGCGCGCGCCTCGCCCGCGAGGCCCATCGCCTCGCCGAAGCGCGAGGTCATCACCGCCATGCCGGCGGCCTGCGTGAGCGCCTCGGCGCGCTCCGCGGAGGCCGGCCCGCCGGGGTCGCGGCTGCGCGCGAGGTGGTCCTGGAGGCCGCGGAGGGCCGCGTCGTGGCGGCCGAGCGCCCAGCGCGCCGCCGACGCCGCCGATGCGCTCGAGAGGGCGGCGTCGCGCTCGCCCCGGTCGCGGCGCCCGCGCGCCGCTTCCTCGAGGGGCGCGATCGCCTCGTGCCACGACGAGAGGTCGAGGAGGGCCATCCCGCGCTCGTGCAGCGCCGCGAGCCGCCGCGACTCGCCGGCCTCCGGCACCCACCAGGCGATCGCGCGGTCGGCGTCGGCGAGCGCGCTGTGCGGGTCGCCGGCGGCCCGGGCGTCGCGGGCGGCCCGCAGCCCGTAGCTCACGATCCCCTCCGCCTCCGCGGCGCCGAGGGCGTGGCGCAGGAGCGCGGCGGGGGGATCGCCGGCGGCCCGCCCGGCGACGAGCGCGGCGGCGTGACGCCGTCGCAGCTCCACCCCGCCGAGGGCCGCCGCCACGGCCGCCCGGGCGATCCGCGCGCGGAAGGCCCAGCGCGTGACCGGCGGTCCCGGGATCTCGTCGAGCAGCCCCTCGCGGGCGAGGGCGTCGAGGCCGCGCTCCACCCGCCCGGGCTCGAGCCGGCAGAGCCGCGACAGGCCGCCGGGGGTGAGCGGCTCGTCGGCGACCGCGGCCCAGCCGGCCAGGTCGCGGACCCACGGCTCGAGCCCGTCGAGCACCCGCCGGACCGGGGCGGCGAGCCGCTCGGGGATCGGGGGCGGCGCGTCGCCGCCGGGCCACCGGCGGGCGCCGTGCGCGAGCGGCACGAGCCGCCCGGGCAGGCCGTCCCCCAGATCGGCGATCCGCGCGGCCGAGGCGGGGTCGAGCTCCGGCGCGAGGTGGCGTACGAGCGCGGCCGCGTCCTCGCTGCCGAGGCGCTCCAGGGTGACCGTCGGCGCGTCGGCGACGATGCCGCGTCCCGTCAGCACGACGAGGGCCCGGGAGCCGCCGAGGCGGCGGACCAGCGCCTGCGCGAGCCCCGGCTCGTCGGCCCGGTCGCCGAGCAGGGCGACGATCGGGCGCAGCCGCGCCGCCCACGAGGGGTCGGCCGTGTGGCCGGCCGCGGTCAGCGCGGCCTCCAGGCTCGCCATGCCGGGACCATCCGGGTCGGCGACCACGACCGCCGCGCCGTCGAGGGCCATGCGCGAGGCGAGTTCGTCCGCCATCCGCGAGGTCCCGGATCCCTCCTCGCCGGCGATCACGATCACGCCGGGGCGGGTCGCGGCCAGGGCCGTCAGATCGGCCAGGACCTCCGCGCGGCCGAGCAGCGGGGCGGGGGCGGTGACGTATGCCGAGGAGCCGGTCACCTGCAGATGGTAGGACGCCGCGGTGCCCGCGCGAAACCCGGCTCGCGCCCTGGCAGGATCCTCGGGGATGCTCGACGACTTCACCGAGGACCGGATCGACGTCGGCGACGCGGTGATCGCCGTGGCGAGCGCGGGGGAGGGGCCTCCGGTGCTCCTGCTCCACGGCTACCCGCAGACCCGCGTCTGCTGGCACCGCGTCGCGCCGGCCCTGGCCGAGCACTTCCGCGTCGTGGTCGCCGACCTGCGTGGGTACGGCGACAGCTCCAAGCCCCCCGGCGACGCGACCCATGCCGCCTACTCCAAGCGCACGATGGCGCAGGACATGGTGTCCGCGATGGCCGCCCTCGGGCACGACCGCTTCGCCGTCGTGGGCCACGACCGGGGCGGCCGCGTCGCCCACCGGATGGCCCTCGACCACCCCGGCGTCGTCCGGCGGGCCGCCGTCCTCGACATCGTCCCGACGCGCACCCTCCTCCTCGGCACCGACCAGGCCTTCGCGACCGCCTACTACCACTGGTTCTTCCTCATCCAGCCCGACGGGCTGCCCGAGGCCATGATCGGCCGCGACCCCGAATGGTTCCTGCGTGAGACCGTCCGCCGCTGGTCCGGCCGCGCCGAGCCCGTCGCCGAGGAGGCGCTGCGCGAGTACGTGCGGGCCTTCTCCGACCCGGCGGCCATCCACGGCTCGTGCGAGGACTACCGCGCCGCCGCGACGATCGACCTCGAGCACGACGGGGCCGACATCGCCGCCGGCCGCCGCGTGACGTGCCCCCTTCTCGTCCTGTGGGGCGAGCACGGGGCGATGCACCGCCTCCACGACGTCCTCGCCACGTGGCACGCGGTGGCCGACGACGCCCGCGGCACCACGATTCCGTGCGGGCACTTCCTCCCGGAGGAGGCGCCCGTCGAGACCCTCGCCGCCCTCGTCCCCTTCCTCGAGGCCGCCGGGGACTGACCCGGCGTCCGCGCGCTCCGGTGGTCGGCCAAGTGGCCGTCGACGTCGGTGCCGAATGACCGTCGGGCGGGCGCGCGGCGCCGGGCGCGGCCAAGTGGCCGTCGACGTCGGTGCCAAGTGGCCGCCGGCTCCCCACGCGGGGGCCTCGGCGCCAGAGTTCCGCCGAAAACGACGACCGGGGGCGCAGTGGGTTTCGGCGCTCGCGTGGCGGGGGACGGGGAACTACGGTCAGGGTGGCTTCCGCATGCGGACGTAGAGGTGTCGTGGATCCGGTTCGGGAGACAAGCGAGTGATCGGCGGCGGGCGGGTGGCGCGATGATCACCGCGCGGCCGCGGTCGATGGCGCCCGCCCCGGCTCCGGCGGCCGGGGATCCCGAGGCGCCCCTCGTCCGCCGCGCGGCGCGCGGCGACGACCGGGCCTTCGAGACCCTCTTCCGCCGCTACCGCGAACCCCTCTCCCGCTACTGCCGGGCGATGCTCGGCCACGAGCAGGACGCCGAGGACGCCTTCCAGCAGGCGATGATCCGCGTCCACGGGGCGCTCGGGTCGCGCGGGCCGGACGGCCCGCTGCGGCCGTGGCTCTTCCGGGTGGCGCACAACGAGTGCGTCCGCGTCGCGGGCCGCCGCCGCCCGGTCGCCGCATTGCCCGAGGGCCAGCCCGCCCCCGGCGCCGGTCCGCCCGAGCGCGCCGAGCAGCGCGAGGCCATCTCGCAGCTGCGCGACGACCTGCTCGCCCTCCCTGACCCCCAGCGCGCCGCCCTCGTCATGCGTGAGCTGAGCGGGTTGTCCCACCGCCAGATCGCCAGTGCGCTCCAGGCGAGCCCCGAGGCCGCGAAGCAGCTGATCCACCAGGCGCGCTGCTCCCTCGGCGAGTTCGACGCCGGTCGCTCGGTGGCGTGCGCGGACGTGCGCCGCCGGCTCTCCGACCGCGACGGCCGCGTTTTGCGGGCACGGGCGGTCGCGTCGCACCTGCGCTCGTGCGAGGGGTGCCGGGCCTTCCGCGCGGAGATCGCCGCCCGCCCGGCCCGCCTGGCCGCGCTCGTCCCGCCCCTGCCGGCCCTCGCCGCCGAGCGCGTCCTGTCCGTGCTCGCGGGTGGAGCGGGCGCCGGCGCCGGCGCCGGCGGCCTCGGCGGCTCGGGCCTCCTCGGGGGCATCGGCGCGGTCGGGGCCGTCGTCGCGACGTCCGCGGCGCTCGTCGTCACCGGCGTGGTCCCGGGGATCCCCGCCGATGCCGACGCCGGTTCCGGGCCCCCCGCGCCCGCCGCCGCGGCGCCGTCCTCCGCGCAGCCGCCGTCCTCCGCGACGGCCGACCCCGCGCCCGCGAGGACCCCCTCCCGCGCCCCGGCGCGCGACGGCGACGCGGCGACGCCGCCGCCCGCGCCGGCCGCGGACGAGGCCGCGCCCGGCCCCGCCGCCGCCGCCGCGCCCGCGCCGGACCCGGCCCTGCCGGCGAGCCCCGCGCCGGATCCCGCGCCCGCCCGACCGTCCGCCGAGCGCCCCGCCGCGGGCGCGGGGGACGCGGCGACCCCTGCGGCGCCGGTCACCGCATCGGCCGCGGTGACCGCCGGCTCCGCCGGCGTCGGTGCCGACGTCGAGGCCGGTGCCTCACTGCCCGCCGCCGGAACCGGCGCGACCGCGCGGGTGTCCGCCGCCGTCACCCCCGAGGCGGGGGTCGAGGCCGGCGTCCAGGCGCAGGCCACGACCCCGCTCACCCCGTCGGTCGACGCGTCGGTCGACGCCTCCCTCGCCCCCCGCGGGGTGGAGGTGACGGTCACGCCCCCCCTGGGCCTGCCACCCCTCCGGGTGCGTACGCCGGGCGGCGGTTAGCCCCCGGCGCGGCTCACGGCGGCGGCGGGGCGGGGCCGCCGCCGGACGGCGGCGACGGCGGCGCGGAGGACGTCGTGGGACCGGACGGGGCCGGAGCGGGCTCGTCGGGCGCCTCGGGCTCGTCCCCGCCGGTGGTCGTCCGCCCGGGGCGCCCGGGTCGCTCCGGCGCCGCCTCGGGGCCGACCTCGACGTAGGCGTCCTGCGGCTCGTAGGTCCAGCGGTACTCCTCGTCGCGGCGCACCGTGTCGCCCTCCCACACGGTGCGCGTGTAGGTGATGGTGAAGCCGCTGCCGCCCATCTCCTGCTTGACCACCCGCTCGCCGGGCTCGAGGTCGGGGTTCACCGTCTCCTTGACCTCGGGCGCGACGATGTCGGTCTGCGGCCCGGTCTCGGTGGCCACGCGGCGGCCGAGCGAGCTCGAGAAGAAGCGGACGGTCACGGCGTTGTCGGTGGCGATCGCCGAGATCAGGACGCCGGCGTCCCAGTCGTTGTCGAAGATCAGCTCGGGGCCGCCGAACGACACGGTCGCCTCGCGCCCCTGGGGGTAGCGGGAGATCCAGAACTGGTGCGGGGTGTGCGCGACGAGGTCGAGCCCCGCGAAGAAGGCCGCGTTGAACAGCGTGGTGGCCATCTGGGAGACGCCTCCCCCGACCGCGTCCTCCAGCCGCCCCGCGGCGATCTGCGGCGCCTCGACGAATCCCCCGTCGAGGGTCCGGGGCCCGAGGGCGTCGTTGAGCGAGAAGCGGCCCCCGGGCGGGATGATGTAGCCGTCGAGCAGCTCCGCCGCGCGCTTGATGTTGGTGACGCGCGGCTCGCAGCAGTTGTAGGGCGTGGAGAACTCGGACACGAGCTCGGTGATCTTCAGCGCCTTCACCTCGGCCGTCGTCCGCTCCGGGGTGCTGACCTCGAAGCGCGCCCGCACGGATGGGGTGCCGGGGTCCGCGACGATCGCGGCCGCGACGGCGTCCATGTCGAGGCTGCGGCCCGTGCGCGAGGTGATCAGCGACACCTGCGTCCCCGAGACGCGGAACCCGGCCTCGCGGGCCGGGCGCTCGCGCGTGGAGAACGCCGGGGCGATGTCCTCGTAGAGGACGTCCGGGTCGAGCGTGACCGCGAGCCGCGGCGGGTCGGGCTCGACGCGCAGGGCCGAGCGGAGCACCTCGGGCTCGATCGCGACGCCGTTGCCGCCGAGGGTCACCTCGACCGGCGCGGCGACGACGCGGAGGGCCACGTCGCGCGCGGCGGCCGCCGCCTCGTCGCTGACCGGCGGGGGGAGGGGGCCGGGCTCGAGCACGATGCCGGCCGGCAGGTCGGCGATCCGATCGCGCAGCTCGGCCGCGGGCACCCCGAACCCACTCTTGCCGGGCACGACGACGATGTCGTCCTCGGTGACCTCGAGCGTCGCGGCCGCCGGAGGGTCGTTGACCTGCCGCGTCACCCGGTTCACGAGCTGCTGCACCGCGCGGGGCGTGAGCGTGAACTCCAGCGGCACCTTCCGCTCCGGTGCGGCGCCCACGAGCGACATCAGCCGCCCTCCGATCCCGCGCGGCTCGAGGGCCTCTTCGACGGCACGCTTGATCCGCGGCCGCGCGCCGAGGCTCTCGGGGATCACCCGGAGGCGGAAGTCCGGGTCGTCGGCGCGGGTGATCTCCACCGGCCGCTCGAGCAGCTCGGCGGCCCTCTCGCGGGCCACCCGCTCGACCCCGGCGGCGTCGAGGCCGCTGACGTCCCGCCCGCCCACGCTCACGGCGGCGGGCGCGCCGTCGTCGTCCGCGAGGGCCAGGGCGCCGCCGATGGCCAGCACGCCGAGCACGACGGCAGCGCCGACGATCACGAGCCGTCTGCGCGTGCGGGGGGCCATCCGGCGCGATTCTAGACCCCCTCGGGGACGTGGCGGCCCCATCGGGCCGGAGCGTGAGACGGATGAGGCGGCCATCCGGATCACCGCCGGGGCCGATGTGACGCCGCCGTGTGGCGAACCCCACGTTGTGGTCCCGCTCACAGGCCCGCGATGCCCGGCGTAGGCCATCCTCATCCCGTGGACGCCCGCAGGACCCAGCTCGTCGATCGCCTCGACGCCACGCGCCGGCGCACCGTCGAGCTGTACGAGCCGCTCCCGGTGGAGCACCTCGTCGCCCAGCCGTCGGCCCTCCTCAGCCCGCCCCTCTGGGACCTCGGGCACATCGCCGCGTACGAGGAGCTGTGGCTCGCCGGGCGCGTGGCCGGCCGCGCGCCGCTGCACCCCGGGCTGCGGGCCGTGTACGACGCCGCGGAGACCCCGCGCGTCGAGCGCGGCGACGCGCCGATCCTCGGGCCGGACGAGGCGCGCGACTACATGGACGCCGTGCGCGCGGTGACCCACGAGGTGCTCGGGGCGACCGACCTCGACGACCCCGACCCGCTCCTGCGCGACGGGTTCGTGTTCGACATGGTCGCCCAGCACGAGGCCCAGCACACCGAGACGGTGCTCCAGGCCTTCCAGCTCCTGCCGCCGGGTGCCTACGTGCCGCCGGCACGCGCCCGTGCGCGGGCCGCCGACCCCGCCGCCGCCGCGGGTCAGTGGGTCGAGATCCCCGGCGGCGCCTTCGCCATGGGCGCCCCGGCGGCGGGGTTCGCCTACGACTGCGAGAGGCCCCGCCACGAGCGCCGGGTCGAGGCGTTCCTGATGGCCCGCGATCCCGTGACCAACGGCGCCCACCGGGCGTTCATCGATGACGGGGGCTACGAGCGTCCGGGGCTCTGGACGGCGGAGGGGTGGAGCTGGCGGCTCCGGGAGGGCGCCGAGGCGCCCCTCTACTGGGAGCGCGACGGCGAGGGCGGCTGGCTGGAGCGCCGCTTCGACGAGCTCGCGCCCCTCGACCCCGACCGGCCGCTCTGCCACGTCAGCGCGCACGAGGCCGACGCCCACGCCCGCTGGGCGGGCGCGCGGCTGCCCAGCGAGGCCGAGTGGGAGCGGGCGGCCGCCGGCGCCCCCTGTGCGGAGGGCGGTGCCAACCTCGGCCAGTGGGCGTTCGGCACGGTGCCGGTCGGCACCGTGGGCGCGGGGCCGACCGGGTGCCGGGGGATGCTGGGCGACGTCTGGGAGTGGACCGCGGACACCTTCGCCGGCTACCCGGGCTTCCGCGCCTTCCCGTACCGCGAGTACGCGGAGGCCTTCTTCGGGGACACGTATCGGGTGCTGCGCGGCGGCTCCTGGGCCACCCAGCCGATCGCGGCGCGCTGCACCTTCCGCAACTGGGACCTGCCGCAGCGCCGGCAGATCTTCGCCGGGCTGCGCCTGGCGCGGGACGCGGCATGACCACCGCCCTCGCACCGCGCGCCTACCGGCTCGACGTGCACCCCCCGGGTGCCGCCGGGGACGGGCTCGCGGAGGACGTCCGCCGGGGGCTCGCGGCCCCGCCGCGCCGGCTGCCGCCCAAGCACTTCTACGACGAGCGCGGCTCGGGGCTGTTCGAGCAGATCACCCGGCTGCCCGAGTACTACCAGACCCGCACCGAGCTCTCGGTGCTCCGCCGGATCGCGCCCGCCCTCGTGGACCGCCACGAGGTGGGCGAGGTGGTCGAGCTGGGCTCCGGCGCATCCCGCAAGACCGCCGTGCTGCTCGATGCCGTGCGCGCGGCGGGCCGGGCGGGGCGCTACGTGCCGTTCGACGTCTGCCCCCCGGCGGTGCTCGCCGCCGCCGGCCGGCTCGCCGGCGCCTACCCGGGCCTCGACGTCCACGGCGTCTGCGGCGACTTCGGGCACGACCTCGGCCGCCTCCCGGAGCCCGCCGGCGGGGGCCGGCGGATGGTCGCGTTCCTCGGGGGGACGATCGGCAACCTGGAGCCGGCCGAGCGGACGCCCTTCCTGCGCGCCGTCGCGGGCCTCCTGCGCCCCGGGGACCTGCTGCTCACGGGCACCGACCTGGCGGGCGACCCCGAGCGGATCCGCCGGGCCTACGACGACGCCGCCGGCGTGACCGCCGCGTTCAACCTGAACGTCCTGCGCGTGATCAACCGCGAGCTCGACGCCGACTTCGACCTCGACGCCTTCGCCCACGTCGCGGTCTACGACCCCGGTCCGCCCTGGATCGAGATGCGCCTGCGCGCCCGCGCCGACCAGGCCGTGACCATCGCCGCGCTCGACATGGAGCTGCACATCGCCCGCGGCGAGGAGATCCGCACCGAGATCTCCTGCAAGTTCACCCGTGCGGCGGTGGACGACATGTACGCGGCCGCCGGCCTCCGGCTGACGGAGTGGCACACGGATCCCCGCGGCTGGTTCGCCGTCTCGGTGGCCACCCCGGCCTGAGCCCTCCCGCCCGGCCGCCGGGTCCCGCGGTCCGGCTCCGGGGCCAAGTGGCCGCGGCGTTCGCGGCCCGCACGGGATCGCGCCGGACCGCCGGTCGCGCGGGTCGCCCCGGCATCCATCGCGGACACTTGGCACCGGCGTCGGCGGCCACTTGGCCGCAAGTGCCACCGCGCGGGCCGGCCGCTACGCGATCGTGCGGGATGACGCCCGCCGCCGGGAGTGTCGATGTCGGGGGGCATGAGGCCCCTCGCCCCCGCCGTCACCGAGCTCGGCGTCGCCGGGGCGACGCTGTTGGCGTGCGGGGCCGGCCTGGCCGGCGCCGGGGGCGTGGGGGACGACCCCCGGGCCGCCGGCCTTGCGCTCGCCGGGACCGTCCTCGGGCTGTGGGTGCTCTGGGCGGCCGGGGCGGTGCGCCGGGCGATCCGGCTCGCGTTGCCGGTGCGCCCGCGGTGGGGCCTGGAGTCGACCGGGGCGACGGTGCTGCGCGTGCTCGTGACCCACGTGCTGCCGCCGGTCGGGGTGGCGGTGGCGGCCGCGACGCTCGGCGCCGGGCACGCGCCCTGGGCGCCGGCCGCCGCCGCCGGGGCGGTCGCGGGCACCGGGGTCGTCGCGCTGCTCGCGGCCGCGCGGGTGCGGCGGGCCGAGCGCGTGCTGGGACGCCGGCTGCTCCGCCAGCCGGGGTGGGGGAGCCCCATGGGACGGCGCTCGCTCCACCTGGAGCCGGAGTCCCTCGCAGGGCGACCCGGCGGCGCGGCCGCGTCGCCGTGGCCCGCCCACCGGCCGCCGCCCCGCCCCCAGCGCGCGGCGATGGAGCTCGAGCCGGCCAACCCGCCCGCGCAGCACCCTGTCGGCGTCGGGATCCGCACCGCCCGCCCGCGCCGGGATCAGCCGCCGGGGGGTGGCTCCTCGGCGGGGGGCTGAGCGGGCCTCAGGATCGTGAGCGTGCGGTTGCGCACCTCGATCTCCCCGGCCTCCGCGAGCCGGCCGAGGGCGATCGTCACGGACTCGCGCACCGCGCCCACCATGTTCGCCAGCTCCTGGTGGGTGAGGCGCAGGTCGAGGCGGATCCCCTCGGGGGTCACGCGCCCCCAGCGCTCCGCGAGCTGCCGGAGCTTGAGCAGCAGCCGGCGCTCGACCCGCGGCTCGAGGGCGATCGCGACCGCCAGCTCCCGCTCGGCGATCTGGGCGCTCAGAACCTGCACCAACCCCTCCGCCAGGGCCGGCTCGCGCATCCACGCGCTCATGCGCTCGCGGTCGACGAGCAGCACCGCCGCGTCCTCGATCGCGAAGCACCGCACCTGCGGCTGCGACGCCGCCCACGGCTCTGTGGGGCGCACGAGCAGGTCGCCCTGCTCGAGCATCCCGATCGTGCGCTCGCGCTCCTCGGCGATCACGGCCAGCGCCAGGCGCCCCTCCGCGACGAGGCAGCACAGGGCCCCGGTGCCGGCCACGTCGAGCTCGTCGCCCGACGCGACGGTGATGGCCCGCAGGCCGTCCACCGCCGCCGCGAGCGCGGCCTCGTCGAGGCCGGCGAACAGCTCGATGCCGGCGAGGCCGGGGGTGCCGGTCATGACGTCGCCGTGGCGACGAGGGCGATCGAGGCCACGATGTTGACGGTCGCATGGGCGGCCACCGCGGCCCAGTAGCCGCGGCGCCGGTAGAGCCACGCCAGGCCGATCCCCGTCAGCACGAGCGAGATGGCCCGTGGCCAGAGCAGGTACGAGTCGACGTGCGCGGCGGCGAAGCACGCGCCGCTCACCAGGGCCGCCGCCCAGAAGGCCAGCCGCCGCGCGAGGGCGCGCAGCATCAGCGCGCGGAACAGCAGCTCCTCTCCGAGTGGCGCGAGGACCACGAGGGCGACGATCATCAGCGCGAGCTGCCAGGGGGTCGTCCCGATGTCCTCCACCTCGTCGAGCCGCCGCTCCACGGTGGGATCGATGGCCGCGCCGCTCGCCACGATCACGAGGGCCATGAACAGCAGGAGGAACCCGACGCCGATCCCCACGAGGATCGTGGGGCGCAGGGCGACCGGGCGCGCGACGGCGAGACGGCGGTCGTGCTCCGGCAGCCCCTTCCAGAGCGCCAGCCCGAAGGCCAGCAGCAGGGCGCTCGTCCCGAACGCGAGGATCGCCCCGAGGGCGTCGTCGCCCAGGGGCGCGAGGCTGAGGATCCCGGCGGCGGCCACCAGGGCTGCGAAGGCGGCGAGCACGGCGCCCGGGGGCGAGAGGACCCGCCACCAGAATCCGGGGCCCGCTGAGGGCGCGCCCGGCGCCTGCTCGAGTGTGCCCACCGTCACGGAGTGTAGAGGGGGGTCCCCGCCCGGGACCGCGGCGCCGGGCTCAGCCGATCCCGATCGCCGCCCGCACCGAGGACACCAGCCCGGCGGCCCGCGCCCGCGCCCGCTCGGCGCCCGCGGCGAGGATCCCGTCGAGCTGCGCGCGGTCGTCCATCAGCTCGCGGTAGCGTTCGCGCGGACTCGCGAGCGTCTCCTCGAGCACGTCGGCGACGAGGTCCTTGAGCTGGCCCCAGCCCATGCCGCCGGCGAGCATGCGCTCGCGCAGCGCCTGCTGGTCGGCGGCGCCCGCGAACTGCCGGTAGAGGGCGAAGAGGGCGGAGGTGTCGGGGTCCTTCGGATCCTCCACCGGGGTGCTGTCGGTCTTCATCCGGCGCACGAGCTTGCGGGTGCGGGTCGCGTCCTCGAACAGCGGGATCGTGTTGCCGTAGGACTTGCTCATCTTGCGGCCGTCGAGCCCGGGCAGGGTGTCGCCGTCCTCCTCGGACGGGGTCACGTGCTCCGGCAGCGGCAGGGCGAAGCGCTCGCCGTAGGCCAGGTTGAAGCGCTCGGCGATGTCCCGCGCGTACTCGACGTGCTGCACCTGGTCGCGCCCCACGGGCACCACGTCGGCGGCCATGACGATAATGTCCGCGGCCATCAGGACGGGGTAGTTGTAGAGCCCCATCGAGACGCCGTCGTCCTCGTCGACGCCGGCTTCGCGGTTGCGGTCGCGGGCGGCCTTGTAGGCGTGCGCGCGGTTCATCAGGCCCTTCGCCGTCATGCACGACAGCACCCACTGCAGCTCGAAGGTCTCCGGCACGTCGGACTGCCGGTAGAGCGTCACCGCCGCGGGGTCGAGGCCGCACGCGAGCCAGGTGGCGGCGACCGAACGGGTGAAGTGGTCGAGCTCGTCCGGGTCCCGCACCGTGGTGAGCGCGTGGTAGTCGGCGATGAAGTAGAAGGCGTCGTACTCCCGCGCCAGCTCGATCGCCGGCCGGATGGCGCCGACGTAGTTGCCGAGGTGCGGGACGCCCGTGGGCTTGATGCCGGTCAGAGAGGTCCGGCGCGCGGGTGGCGTCATGGGACCATCGTACGGGGCGCGTCGTGTGACGACGGCGGCCGCGGCTATGCTGGCCCGGACCCGGATGCCCGCCGCCGACGCCCTCCAGCAGCCGATCGCGCTCGACCTCTTCGAGGGCCCGTTCGACCTGCTGCTCACGCTGGTGCTCCGCGACGAGGTGGAGCTGCTCGAGCTGCCGCTGCTGGAGGTCGTGACCGCCGCCCTCGGGGAGGACGCCCGCGAGCGCTGGGACACCGACACGGCCGGCGAGCTGATCGTGCTGCTCGCGGCCATGGCCGAGCTCAAGGCGCGCCGGCTGCTCGGCGAATCCGGCGAGGAGGAGCCCGATCCGGACACCCTCGAGGCGCGCGAGGCGCTGGCCGCCCGCATCGTCGCGTACGCGCCCTTCCAGCGCGCGGCGGCCTGGCTGGGCGAGCGGGGTCGCGCGTGCTTGGGGCCGCGATACCGGCGGGCGCCCATCCCGGGCGCGCCGCCGCCCCCGCCCGCCGACGAGGACGCCGGGCGCCTGCGCGCGGCGATGCTGCCACTCCTGAAGGCGCCCCCGGCGCCGTCGCTCGCCCACCTGACGAGCCGTCGCGTCTCGATGCCCCAGGCCCTCCAGCGCCTGCAGGCGGCGCTGGCGCACGCCCGATCGGTCAGCTTCGAGGCGATGACCGCGGGCTTCGAGCCGCTCGAGGAGGCGATCGCCCTGATGGCGGCGCTGGAGCTCGCCCGGCGCGGGGACGTCACCCTCTCCCAGTCCGAGCCCTTCGGGGACATCGCGATCACCGGGGCCCGGGCGTCGTGAGCGAGCTCGCCCGCCAGCTGGAGGCGCTCCTGTTCCTCGCGCCCGAGCCCCTGCCGGTCGTCGCCCTGTGCGAGATCACCGAGGAGTCGCCCGGCGAGGTGCAGCGGGCCCTGGCCGAGCTCGACCGGCGCCACGGCCCCGAGGGCGGCCTCGAGGTCGTCGAGATCGCCGGCGGCTTCACCATGCGCACCCGCGCCGACCTGGCCGGTGTCTGCGACCGCCTGCGCGAGCGGCCCCCCGAGGATCGCGTCTCGCCCGCCGCCCTCGAGACGCTGGCCGTGGTGGCCTACCTGGAGCCGGTCAGCCGTCCGCAGATCTCGCGCCTGCGCGGGGTCGCGGTCGACTCGACGGTGGCCTCCCTGCTCGACCGCGGACTGCTCGAGGAGGCGGGCCGGCCCCCCGAGGGCGGGGCCATGCGCTACCGGACCACCCGGCTCTTCCAGGAGCGGTTCGGCCTGCGGCGCGCCGGCGACCTCCCGCCGCTCGAGGGCTTCGAGCTCAGCGGTCCGGAGGCCGACCGGGTGCGCGAGCGGCTGGTCAGCGCGGGGCACCTGCCCGACGGCGCGGTCCCCGCCGAGGTCGACGAGGACGCGGATCCGGATGGCGGATGAGCGCATGAGGGTGCACCGTGCGCTGGCCCTCGCCGGTGTCGCGAGCCGCCGTGCCGCAGAGACGATGGTGGCCGACGGCCGCGTGACCGTGAACGGCGCCCCCGCGGCCGTCGGGCAGCTCGTGGCCGCCGACGACCGGCTGGCCGTCGACGGCAAGGTGGTGCGGGGCTCCGAGCCGCGTCGTGCGTACCTGCTGAACAAGCCGGCCGGCGTCGTCTCGACCGCCAGCGATCCGCAGGGCCGTCCCACGGTCCTCGACGCGCTGCCCGACGACGTGCGGCTCTACCCGGTCGGCCGCCTCGACCTCGACACCACCGGCGCCCTCGTGATCACCAACGACGGCGAGCTCGCCGCGCGGCTGATGCACCCCTCCTCGAAGGCGCCGAAGACCTACGAGGTCCTCCTGCGCGGCCAGGTCTCGGCGGCGACCCGGCGCCGGCTCCGCGACGGGGTCGATCTGGAGGACGGGCGCACCCTGCCCGCCGTGGTCGAGCCGATGGACCGCCTCGCGCCGGGGGGCACCTGGCTGCGGATCGAGCTGACCGAGGGCCGCAACCGGCAGATCCGGCGCATGGGCGACGCCGTCGGCCACCGCGTGATGCGGCTGCACCGCGCCCGGTACGCCGGCCTCGGGCTGCGCGGCCTGGCCCCCGGCCGATGGCGCCCGCTCACCCGGGCGGAGTGGCGCCGCCTCGGCGCGATGGTAGGGCTGGAGCGCTGAGCGCCGGGGTCGTCAGGGCCGTCCGCGGTGCGACCTCGGCCGGGGTCGACACCCCCGAGGCGATCCTCGAGAGCACGGCGGAGCTGCTGACCGAGGTCCTCGCCCGCAACGACCTCCGCACCGACGACCTGATCTCGATCATCTTCACGATGACCGACGACCTCACGAGCGAGTTCCCCGCCCTCGCCGCCCGCCAGGCCGGCCTCACCACGGTGCCGCTCCTGTGCACGAGCGAGATCCCCGTCCCCGGCTCCCTCGGCCGCTGCATCCGCCTCCTCCTGCACTGCACCGTCCCCCCGGATCGCGTCATCCACCACGTCTACCTCCGCGAGGCGAAGATCCTCCGTCCCGACCTGGCGGGCGAGCCCCAGTAGACCGCGGAGGCCGGCCGCCATGGCGGCCGGGCGCCCCCTCGCGTCCGTGGGTGGCCAAGTGGCCGCGGCAGCCGTGGCCACTTGCGTCGTGGGCGAGGCCAGCAGCCGACGCGCCGCCTCGGTGGGCTGCCAAGTGGCCCCCGCGCCCGTGGCCACTTGCGACATGGGCAGACGCGAGGGCGGCCCTGCTTCGTCCCGGGTCGGTGGTGCTCCGTGCGCGACCGCGGGTCAGCATCGGGCGATGGCGCGGAGCCTCTACAAGGGAGAGCGGCTGGGGAAGAGCCCCCCGTGCGCCATCTGCGTGGGGCGAGGGATGGGGACCCGGGCGCGGCTGCACCTCCCGTGCGGGGTGAGCGTGTGGCTCTGCGAGGGCCACCGCTCGCCGGAGTTCCTCACGCGCAGGGCGGGGCGTGACCTCGTGGTGTCCCTGATGCACGTGTGGAACGCGTCCGACTCGATGACGGCGCGCCGCTCCCGGGCCCTCGACCTGCACCAGGAGCGCCTGCTCCGGGCACCCGCCGAGCGGCCTCGGCCGGGTTCGTACTCGTGGCCGGCCCTGAGGGCGCGGGCCGAGGCGGAGTTCGCCGCGGGGGAGCCGCCCGCGGTGGTCATCCGGCGCCTCCGCGCCGAGGCGCGCCCCGGCGACGGCGTCCTGCCCTCGGTGCGCACCATGCGACGCTGGTTCGGCGACGGCCGCTGGCTCCGGGACGGTCGTGACGGTCCGTCCGCGCGGCGGCCGGGTCCGCCGGGCCCGTCGGGCCCGTCAGACGATGTCGATGTCCAGGCCGAGGTCGAGCGCGGGAGCGGAGTGGGTGAGGGCCCCCACGCTGACGGCGTCGACCCCGCAGGCGGCGGCCGCGGCGGCGCCCTCGAGCGTCATGCCACCCGAGGCCTCCAGCCGGGCGCGGCCGGCGGTCACGGCGACGGCGTCGCGCAGCTCGTCGGGGCTCATGTTGTCGAGGAGCACCCAGTCGGCACCCGCCTCGAGCGCCCGGCGGACGCCGTCGAGGTCGTCGGCCTCGACCTCCACGAGCAGGTCCGGCACCTCCCGCCGGGCGCGGGCGACCGCGTCGGCGAGGCCGTCGCCGGCCAGGGCGAGGTGGTTGTCCTTCACGAGCACCCGGTCGAACAGGCCGAAGCGGTGGTTCACCCCTCCGCCCGCGACGACCGCGGCCTTCTCGAGCGCCCGCAGGCCCGGCGTCGTCTTGCGGGTGTCGAGGACCATCACCGGCGCGCACTCGGCGACGTAGGCGGCCGTCAGGGTGGCGACCCCCGACAGGTGGCAGAGGAGGTTGAGCAGGGTCCGCTCTGCCGTGAGCACCGCCCTCGCGGGCCCGAACACCTCCGCCACCACGGCCCCCGGCTCGAGCACGTCGCCGTCCTCGTGCCACCAGGTCGCGGCGATGCCGGTCTGGCGCATCACCTCCTCGCCCGCGGCCCGCCCCGCGAGCACGCCCTCGCGCCGGGCGACCACCCGCGCGACGGCGCGGGCGTCCTCGGGAACCAGGAGCTGCGACGTCACGTCGCCGCGCTCGCCGAGGTCCTCGGCGAGCGCAAGGGCGACGATCCGCTCGGGGGTCATGCGAGGGCGAGCATCCGGTCGAGCGCCAGGCGCCCCTGGCGTCGCATCTCCTCATCGACCTCGACGACGTTGACGACCTCGCCAGCGGCGAGGGTCTCCAGGCACCAGGTGAGCTTCGGCAGGTCGATCCGGTTCATCGTCACGCACGGGCAGATGTCCTCCTTGAGGCAGGAGATCCGCTTGTCCGGGTGCCGCTGGCGCAGCCGGTTGACCAGGTTCCAGTCGGTCCCGATCACCGCCGACGAGCCCGCCGGCAGCTCCTCGCAGCGCCGGATGATGTACTCGGTCGAGCCGTCCTCGTCGGCGGCCTCCACCACCGGGCGCGGACACTCGGGGTGCACGATCACCCGCACGTCCGGGTCGGCCGCGCGGGCCTCCTCGATCTGGCGCACCGTGAAGCCGGTGTGCACGTTGCAGAAGCCCTTCCAGAGGATCACCTGCGCCTCGGCCAGGGCGTCGGGGGAGATGCCGCCGAGCGCGGCGAGGCGGGGGTTCCACACCACCGGGTCGTCCGGGGCCATGCCCAGGCGGCAGCCGGTGTTGCGGCCGAGGTGCTCGTCCGGGAAGAAGAAAATCGCGTCCCCCTCTGAGAGCGCCCACTCGAAGGCCTTCTGGGCGTTGCCGGAGGTGCACACCGCGCCGCCGTGCGCGCCCACGAACGCCTTCAGATCGGCGCCCGAGTTCATGTAGGTCAGCGGGATGACCCTCTTCCCGGGCAGCGCCGCGGTCATCTGGTCCCAGGCGTCGCGCACGGTGAAGATGTCGGCGCACTCGGCCAGGTGGCACCCGGCCCCGAGGTCCGGCAGCACGACGGTCTGGTGCGGCTGCTTGAGCACGTCCGCCGCCTCGGCCATGAAGTAGACGCCGAGGAAGACGATCAGCTCCGCCTCCGTGGCGGCGGCGCCGCGGCGCGCGAGCAGGTACGAGTCGCCCGTCACGTCGGCGAAGGCGATCACCTCGTCGCGCTGGTAGTGGTGCCCGAGGATCACGGCGCGGGAGCCGAGGGCCCGACGGGCGGCCCACGCACGCTCCCAGAGCTCCTCCTGGCCCGTGGCGGTGTCGGTCGTCGGCAGCGCGCAGGCGGGACCGATCGCGGTGGTGGTCATGCGGCCTCCAGGGCGAGGGCCCGGTCGCGCCGGGCGGGGGCGGGGGGAAGGGCGACCGGCAGGCCGCCGACCCAGGCGATGCGACGGGCCTGGGCGGGGTCGGGGTCGGGGAAGTCGGCGCGGAAGTGCGCGCCGCGGCTCTCGGTGCGGGCTGCCGCGGCCGCGGCCGTGAGGCGCCCGATCATCAGGAGGTTGTCCGTAGCCGGATCGGTGCCCTCGGGAAGGGCCTCGAGGGCGCGGGAGGCCTCGGCGAGCCCCGTGGCGTCACGCTCGACGCCGACGCCGCGCCACATCGTCTCCTGCACGGCGCGCCGGACGGCGCCGCCGTCCCCGGCCGGCTCCGGCGGCGCGACCGGTGAGACATTCGGCAGCGACGTCATCGGCCACTTGGCATCCGACTCGCCGAGGGCCCGGGCGGCGGCGGTGGCCAGGACGGCCGCCTCGAGCAGGCCGTTCGAGGCGAGGCGGTTCGCGCCGTGGGCGCCCGTGGCGGCGCACTCGCCGACGGCGTAGAGGCCGGGGAGCGTGGTGCGTCCCGCCATGTCGGTCAGGGCTCCGCCGACGCCGTAGTGGGCGGCCGGGGTGACGGGGATGAGGTCGCGCGCCAGGTCGAGGCCGTGCGCGGCGCAGAGGGCGGCGACGGTGGGGAAGCGCGCGTGGACCTCGCCGGGGTCGAGGTGGCGGAGGTCGATGGTCACGTCGGCCCCGAGCGCGGCGGCGTGCCGGGCGATCGCCCGTGCGACGACATCGCGCGGGCCGAGCTCGGCCATGGGGTGCTCGTCGGGCATGAAGCGGCGCCCGGCGGCGTCGCGCAGCACGCCGCCCTCGCCCCGGACCGCCTCGCTCACCAGGGCGAGAGGGCTCTCGCCCACGGCCAGGGCGGTCGGGTGGAACTGGACGAGCTCGAGGTCCGCCAGCGCGGCGCCCGCGCGGCCGGCGAGCGCCGGGCCGTCCGCGGTCGCCCCAGGCGGGTTCGTGGTGCGCGAGTAGAGGTGGCCCATCCCGCCGGTGGCGAGCACCACGGCTCGGGCACTGCGCGAATGGCCGCGGCCGTCGCGGCCAAGTGTCCGCAGGCCCACGGCGCGGCCGTCGCGCACGAGCACCTCGAGGGCGCGCTCGCCCTCGGCGAGATCGATCCGGGGATCGGCGCGGAGGGCGGCGCTGAGGGCGGCGACGATGTGCGCGCCCGTGGCGTCGCCGCCGGCGTGGACGACGCGGGCGGCCGAGTGGGCGCCCTCGCGGGCGAGGCGGAGGCGGCCGTCGGCGCGGTCGAAGTCCACGCCGCGGGCGAGGAGGGCGGCCACCTGGCGGGGGCCGTCCTCGCAGATCAGGCGCACCGCGGCCTCGTCGCAGAGGCCGGCGCCGGCGGCGAGGGTGTCGGCGACGTGGTCGGCGATCGTGTCGTGCTCGTCGATCGCCGCGGCCATGCCGCCCTGGGCGCGCTGGGTGCTCCCCTCGCCGAGCGCGCCCTCGGTCACGAGCACGACCGGCCCGTGGGCCGCGGCCTCGAGCGCCAGGAGGCTGCCGGCGATGCCGCTTCCCACCACGATCACGGGGTCCCGCTCCGTCGTCCGGCTCATTTCGTGTACCCCTGACGGAAATTACGCGCCGAATTGGCGTCGTGCTGACAATAGCGTCCGCGCGGGCCACGGGGAAGGCTGCCCGGCCGCATGCCGCGCCCGCCCGCCTACACTGTCGTGCGTGCCCATCCGGACCTCCGACCGACTCGCCGCCATCCCGCGCTACGAGCCCGGCCTGACGACGGCCGAAGTGCTCGCCCGCTTCGGCCTCGAGAGCGCCGTCAAGCTCGCGTCCAACGAGAGCCCCTTCCCGCCGATGCCCGAGGTGGCGGAGGTCGTCGCCGCCGGGACGGCCGGCCTCAACCGCTACCCGGACGCCCCGGCCCGCGGCCTGCGCCGGGCGCTCGCCGAGCGTCACGGCGTGGACCCGTCGGACGTCGTGGTCGGGAACGGATCCTGCGAGCTGATCCTGCTGGCCGGCCAGGCGCTGCTCGACCCGGGCACCACCGTGGTGCACGCGGACCCGTCGTTCTCGCTCTACCCGCACCTGGCGGCCGCCGCGGGGGCCGAGTCGATCGCGGTGCCGCTCGCGGACGACCTCGGCCACGACCTCGACACGATGGCCGCGGCGGTCGACGAGCGGACGCGCCTGATGATCGTCTGCAACCCGAACAACCCCACGGGTGTCTACCGCGCGGCCGACGAGATCGAGCGCTTCCTCGACGGCCTCCCCGAGGACCTCGCCGTCATCGTCGACGAGGCCTACTTCGACTTCGTCGACCGCGCGGACGCGGGCCGCACCATGTCGCTGGCGCGCGAGCGCCCGAACCTGCTGGTGCTGCGCACCTTCAGCAAGGCGCACGGCCTGTGCGGCCTGCGGGTGGGCTACGGCGTCGGCGGCGCGTCCTGGATCGAGGCGATCGACCGCGTGCGCCAGCCCTTCAACACCAACGCCCTCGCGCAGGCCGCCGCGCTCGAGAGCCTGCGCCACCCGCACGAGCTCGAGCGGCGGGTGCGGGCGGTGACGGCGGAGCGCGCGCGCGTCGCGCGGGAGCTCTCCGGGACCGGGTGGGGCTTTACCCCCAGCCAGGCCAACTTTATCCTGGTGGCGCCGGATATCCTTCCGGACGCCGGATCACCCGGCATCCACGAGCGGCTCCTCCGCCTGGGCGTCATCGTCCGCGACGGCGCTCCGCTGGGTTGCCCGGGACGTCTCAGGGTCTCGATCGGGACCCCGGACGAGAACGACGCATTCCTCGCCGCGCGCGCCCAGCTCGCCGGCACGGCCCACCGCGAGACCCGACCAGGACGGACGAACCGATGATGATCGTGATGAAGGAGGGCGCGACCGACGAGCAGGTCCGCCACGTCGTCGAGCGCATCGAGCAGGCGGGCGCGCGCGCCCACCCCTCCCGCGGCGAGTTCGTGACCGTCATCGGGGCGATCGGCGACGACCGGGAGATCGTGGCCTCGCTGCAGCTCGAGGGCGAGCCCGGGGTCGAGAAGGTCGTCCCCATCCTCAAGCCCTACAAGCTGGTCTCCAGCGACTTCCGCGGCCGCGACGCCGTCGTCGAGGTCGCCGGGCGGCCGATCGGCGGCGGCTCCTTCGGCCTCATCGCCGGCCCCTGCGCGGTCGAGTCGCGCGAGCAGACGCTCGCCTCCGCCCGCGCCTGCAAGGCCGCCGGCGCCACGATCCTGCGCGGCGGCGCGTACAAGCCCCGTACCTCGCCGTACGCCTTCCAGGGCCTCGGCAAGGCCGGCCTGGAGATCCTCGCGGAGGCCCGAGAGGAGACCGGCCTGCCGGTGTGCACGGAGCTGATGGACGTGCGCCAGCTCGAGGACGTCCTCGAGGTCGCGGACATGATCCAGCTCGGCGCCCGCAACATCCAGAACTTCGACCTGCTGCGCGAGGTGGGCCGCACCAGCACCCCCGTCCTGCTGAAGCGGGGCATGGCGACCACGGTCGAGGAGTGGCTGCTCTCGGCCGAGTACATCGCCCGCGAGGGCAACCAGGACATCGTGCTCTGCGAGCGCGGCATCCGCACCTTCGAGACGGCGACCCGCTCGACCCTCGACATCTCGGCGGTGCCGGTGGCGAAGAGCCTGTCCAGCCTGCCGGTGATCGTCGACCCGTCGCACGCGGCGGGCAAGCGCGAGCTGATCCTGCCGATGGCCCGCGCGGCCGTGGTGGCGGGCGCCGACGGCCTGATCGTCGAGGTGCATCCCGCCCCCGAGAACGCGCTCTGCGACGGGCCCCAGGCCCTCCACGCGGAGACCTTCGGCGCATGGGTGGCCGACGTGCAGCGGTGCATCGACCTGATGGGCAAGGTCATGTCCGGCGGCACGCCGGTGGCCGTCGGCGCGTAACGACCTCACCGCGGGCCCTGTCGCCGTCCTCGGCGTCGGGCTCATGGGGGGCTCGCTCGGCCTGGCGCTGCGCGGCCTGGGGGGCGTCGAGGTGCGGGGCTGGGACCCGGACCCCGAGGCGCTCCGGGTCGCCGGCGCCGTGGGCGCCATCGACGTCGCCGCCGCCGATCCGGAGGAGGCCGTCGCCGGCGCCGGGGTCGTCGTGCTGGCCGCGCCGGTGGCCCGCCTCGCGGCGCTCGCGCGCGACGCGCTCGCGGCGTCCGGACCCGACTGCGTGGTCACCGACCTCGGCTCGGCCAAGAGCGGCGTCGTCGCGGCCCTCGCCCCGGCGGAGCGCGAGCGCTTCATCGGCGGCCATCCCGTATGCGGCGCGGAGCGCACCGGCGTCGCCTTCGCGCGCCAGGAGCTGTTCCGCGGGGCCACCTGGTTCCTGACGCCCGCACCCGAGGCGCGGCCCGAGCTCTTCCAGCGCCTGCACGCCCTCGTGTCCGCGGTGGGCGCCCGGCCGGTGGCCATCGATGCCGGGGTGCACGACCGGCTGATGGCCCTCGTCTCGCACGTCCCCCACGTGCTGGCGGCGGCGCTCGTCAACCAGGCGGCCGACACCGCGCCCGAGGGTCGCGAGGCGCTGCGCTCGGCGGGGCCCTCGTTCCACGACCTCACCCGCGTCGCCGGCTCCAACCCGCCACTGTGGGCGGACATCCTGCTGGCGAACGCCCAGGCCGTGCTCGAGGCCCTCGAGGCGTACTCGTCTCGGCTCGACGACGTCGCCGGCGCCCTGCGCGACGGCGACCGCGACCGCCTGCTCGGGTTCGTCGAGGACGCCGCCGTGGCGCGCGCCCGCCTGCGGGAGCCCGCCGCGGAGCCCGGCGCCGGCGGGTCCGTGCGGGTCCTCGTCGCCATCCCCAACCGCCCCGGCGCGATCTCGGAGATCGCCACGGCCCTCGGGCACGCGCACATCAACATCGAGGACCTCTCCCTGCGCCCGGGGCCGCCCGACGGGGAGGGGGAGCTGGTGCTGGTGGTCGCCGGCACCGACGCCGCGGAGGCCGTCCGCCTCGTCGGCGAGCGCGGCTACTCCGCCGGCGCCGTCCCCAGGGCGTAGCCGGGCGGTCGCCAGGGCCCGACCGGGTCGAGGGTGCGACGCAGGACGACGTCGAGCCACCGGGCGAGCGCCGGGTCGGAGAAGTACCCGGTGTGGCTGCCCGTCCCCGGGATGCATGCGTCGATCACCCCGATCGGCGCCGGGCGCCCGGCGACCGGCACGGTGTCGTGGAGGTAGGTCCGCGGGACGGTCATGGTCGCGCCGCCGCGGCGGAAGACCGAGCGCCCGATGTAGTCGCGCGGGCGGTAGGCGTTGACCCAGACGCGCGACACCATCGCGAGCCGCGCGCCCAGCTCCCCGCCGGCGAGTCGCGTCCAGGCGAACTGCCCCGGCAGGCGCTCCTCGTAGGTCTGGAGGACCGGGCACCCGAACGTCAGCAGGGAGACGCCCCTGTCGCGCAGCGGGGACGCCGGGTGGAGGACGTGCCACGGCGCGACCCCCCAGGGCTCGCCTCCCGGGTCGCCCGGATCCTCGGGGTTCCGGCGGGCGTGATCGCCGGCGAGCGTGGCGAGCGTGTACATCGATCCCTGGCTGTGGGCGGCGACGACCACGTGCGAGTACTCGTCCTGGATCGCGCCGAGCAGCGCGCGGTAGCGGGCGACGATCCGCGAGCGCACGCCGTCGCCGTCGTGGTCGATCCGGAGGTAGGTGGCGACGTCGTAGGGGATGTCGAGGCCGACGCGGGCGGATGCGAGACCGCCGTCGACCCGCGCCCGCCACCTGCGCGGATCGATCGGGGCGACGCGCCCGACGAGGGTCAGGACCAGGAGGGCGGACGCCGTCCAGGCCCCGGCCTGCGCGACGGATCCGGGGTCCCAGACGCCCGCGATCCAGATCGCGGCGCCGGTCGCGGCGGCGACGACCCCGCCGAGCACCAGGAGCGCGACGGCCGCCCTCCCCGCGAAGATCGCGAGGGCGTCGCTCAGGCGCCCCCCCGGCGACTCGCCCGCCCGCCCGCGCGCGACGAGGAGGTTGGCGCAGAGGACCGCCGCCACGAGCACGAGCAGCACGAGGGGGACGAGCGGCAGCATGGCGACGCCGAACATCTGCGTCGCCCACGCCGTCGGGTTGACGTCGTTGGCCCGCTCGAGCGCCCCGGCCTCGTCGCGCAGGGCCGAGGACAGCGCCTGCGGCCCGACCGCCGCGTCCGCCGGCCCGCCCTCTGCGACGACGTCACGGCGCGCCCCCTCGGCCGTCGCCGACGCGGCGTCCGCCTGGGCGTCGAGCGTCGTGACGGCCCCGACGAGGCGCTGCCACTCGTCCGCGGGCATCCCGCACGTGGAGCTCCAGACCCAGTCGCCGGGCCCGGGGAAGCAGCGCAGGTCGGCGATGTCGGGTCCCCAGGCCTCGTCGGCCGCGCTGGTGAACGCGAACGCCCCGATCCCGCCGACGAGCACCGTCCCGACGACGGCCACGAGCAGGGGCCCGGCGATCACCGTGGCGACGCGGGTGAACGCGGCCCGCACCGCGCCCGCCCCCTCGCGCAGCAGGAGCACCCCGATGAGCACCCCGGTGGCTCCGACGAGCAGCAGGGCGCCGAGCCATGCGGGCCGGATCGCGTACCCGCTGATCACCGCGACGGACTGCCCGAGGCCGGCCTCGATCGATCCGGTCGCACGGATCCGCCATCCGACGAGCAGCACCGCCGCCACCAGCATGATCCCCGTCACGACCGTCGGGGTGACCACGCGCCTCGCCCACCCGTACTCCGGGCCGGGGTTCAGGACCCACCCCCCGTCGCGGAGCCCGCGACCGAGCGCGGCCATGGCCCCGATGCCGGCCGCGAGCACGAGCAGCAGCGCGACGGGGTCGGCGAGGCCGAGCGGCTGGTCGACGACCAGCCAGAGGGCGGTGCCCACGAGCGCCGCGACGACCGTGAGCGGGATCACGATCGTCGCGATCCAGGCCGAGAGCGTCGCCATCGCGCGGTTCGTGAAGGCGTCGAGGCTCGGCACCGCGACCGCCAGGAGGGTGACGAGGCCCGCCGCCGCGGCGGCGACCGCCGCCCCGACCCACCACGGCTCCAGCCCGCGCGTGACGCCGACCGCCGCGAGGACGCCGGCCCCGGCGGCCAGGAGGACCCAGTACGCCAGCCAGAGGCCGCGCAGGGACCGGGTGGCGCGCGGCGGCGTGGCCTCCAGCCCGACCGTCGTCAGCTGGACGCCGAGGCCGAAGGCGCTCGCGAAGAACGACGTCAGCGAGGACCCGGGGAAGCTGGACAGGTCCGACCAGCGCATCTCGATCAGGTCGACGACCGTGCCGTCGTCGCGGGTCAGCCGGCGCGTCCGTGCGTCGTAGCGCTCGCCGGAGCGGGCGCCGCCGGGTGGTACGTCGATCGAGCGCTCCCCGGGGGCCGCGGCCCACGCGTAGGAGTCCGACACCCGGGTGAGCGCCGTGGCCAACTGGTCCACGGCCTCGCCCGCCGGGTGGTCGCCCACGCCCGGGACGACGATGATCGCGACCGTGGGTGAGGGCTCCTCGGTCATCCTGGCGGCGACGCTACGGGGCCGCCGCGCCTTACGCCAGCAGGCGCGCTCCCGGAACGGGCCGTCGCGGCCGATGACATCCTCGGCACGTCGCCCACGGACCCGGGAGATCCGTTGCTCCGCTCCGCCTCGCTCGCCGCGCTGCTCCTCGCCGCCTGCGCCGTCGCCGCGGTGGCCGCCCCGCGCGCCCAGGCGCCCGCGCCGCGCGTCGTGGCGGCCGGCGTCGAGGGGTCGGCCGCGGCCTGGAACCCGGCCCGCTCGACGCTCGCGCTCGCCGGGGCCCGGGCGGTGCGGGGCCCGCGCACGGCCCGCCGGGCGGTCGGCTCGCTGCGCCGGCTCGTGGTCGGGATCGCCCCCTCGACCGCGCTCGTCACCGAGGAGGAGGACGGCTACCGCGAGCGCGTGGAGCGCGAGGACCTGTTCGCGATCCTCGACGACGCGGGGGAGGCCCTCGTGGTGGAGGCGTCGGGGCGGCTCACGATCCCGCGGGCGGGGCGGGGGAGGGCGACGCTCGCCGCGCGCCGGGTGATCGTGCACCTGCCGCCGGCCGACGAGGGAGACGACCCCTACGCCGACGACGTCGAGGGCCTCCCGGACGATCCGCCGTTCGACGAGGAGCCGGTGATCGACCCGGACGACCCCGACCTGGGCGACGACCCCGGGATCTGAGCCCGGCGCGGGGCCCTCAGGCCCCGGCGGTCCCGCGCAGGAGCGGCTCGAGGGCGCGCGAGAGCGCGCCGCCGCGCCAGGCGAGCGGCGACTCCCCCGGCTCCTCGACGATCAGGCGGCTCCCGGGGATGCGCGCGACGTACTCCTCGGCCACCGCGAGCGGGTGGTCGGGGTCGACGTCGTCGCGGCTGCCGACGACGACGGTCGGGACCGAGAGCCGGCCGAGGGCCTCCATCCCCGCGAACGCCGCCGAGCGCGGGGTGGCCCGCAGCGCGTCCGCGACGGCCCCGGGGTGGGCGTGTCGCGTGATGCGCTGGAGGATCACCGTGCGCACCGTCTCGCGCCAGCGGTCGCCGACGTGCAGCGGCATGGCGGCGAGGAAGCCCTCGGGGCCGCCCTCCTCGAGGCCGGCGGCCAGGCCGTCCCAGTAGTCGAGGTTCGGGCTCGGCGCCCCGCGGTGGGCGGGGGTCACGATCGCGAGCGCGCGCACCCGCTCCGGGTGGGCGAGGGCCACCGCGATCGCCGTCGCGGAGCCCATCGACTGGCCGATCAGCGCGGCGCGCTCCATGCCGAGGGCGTCGAGCACGGCGACGGCGTCGGCGGCGAGGCGCTCGTAGCCGTAGGCGCCCCGGTCCGCGGCGGGCGACGACTCCCCGTGCCCCCGCGCGTCGTACTGCGCGACGCGGAACCCGGCGCGCTCGAGCAGCCGCGAGCCGTGCACGACATAGCGGCGGGTCGCCGTGAGCCCGTGGAGCAGGAGGACCCCGGGCCCCTCGCCGGCGACCTCGCCGCGCAGCGTCACCCCGTCGTGGACGACCTCGACGGGCTCCGGCGCCTGCGGCGGGCTCACGCCGGGGTCAGGCGGCCAGGGGGAGCGGGGTGGCGCAGGCCGGGCAGTACGGCTCGCCGCCGGCCTCGTCCGGGCGGCCGTCCCCCGGCGCGAGCCAGGAGACGGCCTCCTCGGGGACCGGGTGGCCGCAGTCGTGGCAGGGGTGGGACTCCATGGCGCGCAGGATGACGCGCCGCCCGGACGGCACCCCGGGTGTGGTGTGATGGACGGATGGAGCCGCCGAATCCCGCGCGCCCGGCGGCCGAGGCCGCCCTCGGGCACCCCGTGGCGCACCTGCTGCCGGCCGGGGACGGGCTGCCGCTGGTCGCGGCGTCCGTCGCCGGCGACCCGCCGAGGGCGCGGATCGCCTGGGTGCGCGCCGACGGCGCCGTCGTGGCGCGCGTCGCGTGCCCGCCGGGGCGCCCGAGCCGCTGGCGACCGGTCGTCGCGACCGTCGTCGGCGTCGCGGTGCCGGGCCTCGAGGACCGCGTGCTCGTGGCGCGCGTCGCCCCGGGCGTCGCCGCCGTGCGGCCCCTGCTCGCCGGGGAGGACGCCGCCCCGGCCGCGCCCGTCGGCGACGAGGGCCTCGCCCTGGCGCGACTGCCCGCCGAGGTCCCCGTACTCGCCGTCGACGCCCTCGACGCCTCCGGGGAGCCGGTCGGGCGGCTCGACCGGGCCGGGCTGTCGGAGCTCCAGAGCGACGGCACGTCGGTCGGCGGGCGCCTCGGGGCCACCCACGGCATGGCCGCGGGGATCGGCGGCGGGCGGTGGGCCCCCGGACTCGCCGAGGCCGCGTTCGAGGCCGGCTACGACCCCTGGCTCCCGGCGTGGACGCCCCCGGGGCTGGAGCGGGGGCGGCCGCGCGTGGAGCCGGACATCTCGTACCCCGCGGCGCCGCCCGCGCTGATCGTCGCCTGGAGCGACGACGCGGGGGCCCGCGTGCTGCTGCGCCAGGCGCCCGCGCCGCTCGCGAGCCCCGACGCGGGGGGAGGGACCGCGCGCGAGGTCGACGTGGAGGGGGCGAGGGGGGTGCTGCGCGGGCGCGGCCTGGTGACGCTCGTCTGGGAGACGCCCGAGCGCGCCTTCGGCCTCCAGGTGCGCGGCATCGCGGACGCCGAGGAGGTCGCCCTCCGGGTCGCCCGGTCGGTCTCGCCGCGCACCCTGGCGTAGCCCCTGCACCAGTGCACCGCGCCGGAGGGCCCGTATGGGTCTCCCGGGCGAATCGCCCGCGAGGCGAGGACGCAGATCCTCGGCGAGAGCGGTGTCCTCTCGCCGGGGTCGAGGACGCCCCCTCGCGATGCGATGCAGCCGGGAAGCCCCGCGGAACTTCCGGGGCGGTGCACTAGGCTTGGCGGGATGGCGGTCGTCCGCGTTGCTCCCGTCCCGCAGCTCCGCGGCACCGTCGAGGTGCCGCCGGACAAGTCGCTGACCCATCGCGCGCTGATGCTGGCCGCCCTGGGCGACGCGCCCGTGCGCATCGGCCGCCCCCTCGACTCGGAGGACACGGCCGCGACGCTCGCGGCGGTCGAGGCGTCGGGCGCCGTGGTGGCCGGGCACCTCGGCGCGGGCGAGGTGACGATCACCGGCCGCGGGCTGCGCGGGCTGCGCCCGCCCCCCGCGATCGACTGCGCGAACGCCGGGACCCTGATGCGCCTGTTCGCCGGCATCCTCGTCGGGCAGGGCTCCGCGCACGTCGTCCTCGACGGCGACGCCTCCCTGCGCCAGCGCCCGATGACGCGCATCGCGAAGCCCCTGCGGGCGATGGGCGCCCAGGTCTTCACCGCGCCCGGCGGCACGCCGCCGCTCGTGGTCACCGGGGGCGTGCCGCTGCGGGGCATCGAGCACCGTCTGGAGGTGGCGAGCGCGCAGGTCAAGAGCTGCATCCTGCTCGCGGGCCTGTTCGCTCACGGGGAGACCTGGGTCCACGAGCCGGCCCTCTCGCGGGACCACACGGAGCGGATGCTGGAGGCGGCGGGGGTCGTGCTGCTGCGCGAGGGCGGCGCGGTCGGCGTCGCCGGACCGGTCGCGGGGCTGGCGCTGCCCGACGTCGACGTGCCCGGCGACTTCTCCTCGGCGGCGCCGCTGCTCGTCGCGGGCGCGCTGCTCGGGGACCCGGAGGTGCGCCTCGACGCGGTCAACCTCAACCCGGCGCGCACGGGCCTGCTCGCGGTGATGCGCCGGATGGGCGTGGACGTGCGCGAGGAGGCGGCGGCGCCGGTGGCGGGGGAGCCCTGCGGCGCGCTCGTCGTCTCGCGCGCCGGCGACCTGCGCGCGACCGAGGTGGCGCCGGAGGAGGTGCCCTCCATGATCGACGAGCTGCCCCTGGTGGGGGTGCTCGGCGCGATGGCGACCGGCACCACCGTCGTGCGGGGCGCCGCCGAGCTGCGGGTGAAGGAGAGCGACCGCATCGCCACCGTGGTCGGCGCCCTGCGCGCCCTGGGCGCGGACGCCCGGGAGCTGGAGGACGGCTTCGAGGTGACCGGGGGCGGGCGCCTGGCCGGCGGGGAGATGCGCTCCTCGGGCGACCACCGCCTCGCGATGCTCGGGGCGGTCGCCGGGCTCGCCAGCGACGGGGGCGTGGCGGTCGGCGGGTTCGAGGCCGTCGCGGTGTCCTACCCGGGCTTCGCGCGCGATCTGGCCCGCCTGGGGGCCGTCGCGGCGTGATCGTGGCCATCGACGGCCCCGCCGGGGCCGGCAAGAGCACCGTCGCGCGGGCGGTCGCGCGCCGGCTCGGCCTCGCCTACCTCGACACCGGCGCCATGTACCGGGCGTTGACCTGGCTGGCGCAGCAGAACGCCATCGCCCCCTCGGACGCCGACGCGCTCGCGGCCCTTGCCCGCGCGAACCCGATCGAGATCGAGCCGACCGACGACGGCGACCGCGTCCGCGTGGCCGGCCGCGACGTGACGGTCGAGATCCGGATGCCCGAGGTGGCCGCCGCGGTCTCGGAGGTGTCGGCCCACCCCGGCGTGCGCGAGGAGGTCGTCGCGGCGCAGCGGGCCGTGCTGGCGCGCGGCTCCTGGGTGTCGGACGGGCGGGACGTCGGCACGGTGGTGTGCCCCCACGCGGACCTCAAGGTCTTCCTCACGGCGTCCCTCGAGGAGCGCGCCCGCCGGCGCCGCTCCGACCTGGCCCGCCGCGGGGTGGAGGTGGACGAGGAGCGGGTGCGCGAGGACGTGCGCCGGCGCGACCACTGGGACAGCACCCGCGCCGTCAGCCCGCTGCGGGTGGCCGACGACGCGGTGGTGATCGACTCGTCGACGCTGGAGGCCGACGAGGTCGCCGACCTGGTCGTGGCGCTGGTGCGCGACCTCGACGGCGCGGGCTGATGGCGCGCGACTTCTACGAGCCCCCCGTCATCACCGCGGGCTGGTGGGCCGCCGGCCACGTCGTGCTGGTCCCGCCCTTCAAGTGGGCCGTGCGGCTGCAGGTCGCGGGCGCGCGGAACATCCCCGCCGACGGGCCCGTGCTCGTGGTGAGCAACCACATCTCCCAGATCGACCCGATGGTGCTCGGGATCGCGGCCCGCCCGCGGCGCAGCCACTACATGGCCAAGGCGGAGCTCTTCCGCATCCCGGGGCTCGGCGGGATGATCCACCGCCTCGGCGCGTTCCCCGTCGAGCGCGGCGGCGCCGACCGGCGCGCGCTGCGGACCGCCCGCGACGTGCTGCGTCGCGGCGACGTCCTGCTGATGTTCCCCGAGGGCACCCGGTACACGGACGGGCGGCTGCGCCCCGGCCTGCCGGGGGCCGGCTCGCTGGGGCTCGAGCCCGGGGTGACCGTGGTGCCCGCGGCGATCTGGGGCAGCCACCGGATGCTGCGGCGGGTGCGCGTCGTCTTCGGCGAGCCGCTCGACCTGTCGGACGTGGCGCACGGGCCGCGCAGCGCGCGCTCGCGCACCGCGGCCGACCGCATGATGGCAGCGGTCGCGGCCCTCATCCCGGCCGCCGGCGGACCGCCCACCGAGCCCCCGGGGCACCTCGATGACTGATGACGCGCCCCGCCGCGCCCGCCGGCGGCACCACCACCATCCGGCCGGGAGCACGCTGGCCGCGGGCCAGCCCACCGTCGCGATCGTCGGCTACCCCAACGTGGGCAAGTCGACGCTCTTCAACCGCCTCGCCGGGCGGCGCGACGCCGTGGTCGACGCCCAACCCGGCGTGACCCGGGACCGCCGCCAGGCGGGCGCCGAGTGGAACGGCCGGGCCTTCCAGCTCATCGACACCGGCGGCATCGACACGGCGGACCCGAGCGAGGTGGGCCGCCAGATCGTCGCGCAGGCCGTGCGCGGGGTGGAGGAGGCCGACCTGGTCATGTTCGTCGTCGACGTGCACACGGCGCCGACGGCCGGCGACCTGGAGGTGCTCGACCGGCTGCGCCGCTCGGGCCGGCCGCTGATGCTCGTGGCCAACAAGTGCGACGACTGGGCGCACGAGGCGGCAGCCCAGAACCTGCACGGCCTCGGCGTCGGCGAGGTGCACGCCGTCTCGGCCGCGCACGGGCGGGGTGTCGGCGACCTGCTCGACGCCCTCGTCGCCCGCCTGCCCGAGGCGCCCGCGGTCGAGGAGGAGCGCGAGCGGGTCCCGGCCATCGCGATCATGGGCCGCCCGAACGTCGGCAAGAGCTCGATCCTGAACGCCCTGCTCGGCGAGGACCGCGTCGTCGTCCACGACCGGCCGGGCACCACCCGCGACCCCATCGACACGATGATCGAGGTCGACGGACGGCCGCTGGTCCTGATCGACACCGCGGGCCTGCGCAAGCGCGGGCGGATGCGCGAGGGCGTCGAGCACTACAGCCAGATCCGCGCCCTCCAGGCCGCCGAGCGCAGCGACGTCGCGATCGTGGTGGCCGACGCCACCGAGGGGCTGACGGACGCCGACCTCGCGGCGGTCGACCGGGCGGCGCACGCCCACTGCGCCACGCTGCTCGTCATGAACAAGTGGGACCTCGCCCAGCCCGATCTCGAGCACATCCGGGGACGGCTGCGCAGCAAGTCGCGCCAGCGCCCGCCGATCGAGGTGTGCTCCGCGGCGACCGGGGAGGGGCTCCACCGCATCCTGCCCGCGGCGCTGCGCCTGGAGGAGCGCTTCCGGGCGCGGCTCTCCACCCACGACCTGAACGAGGCGATCCGCGAGCTCGCCGCCGAGCGGCCGGGCCCGCGCCGGGGCCCCCGGCGGCTGTCGCTGCGGTTCCTCGTGCAGACCGGCGAGGCGCCGCCGGCCTTCCGGCTCGACGTCAACGACCGCTCGCTGATGACGCGCGACTACGGCTTCTGGATCGAGAACCGCCTCCGCCAGCGCTTCGACCTCGACGGCGTCCCTCTCGACATCGAGGTGCGCAGCAGGCGCTGAGGGGCCGCCCGCGGGCCACCCGGCCCGGGATCCGGGCCGAGCGTGGATCCGTCGCATCCGCGATCGTCGGCGGATCCAGGCTGAACCGAGCCTTTACTCGGACCCCGTCGGGGCCGATGAGGGGCGTTGCTACTGTCGGATTCCCGGACGCCCGACACCGACCACACCCGGAGGTCACCCCCTCGTGCCGTTCCTCCAGACGCTGCGCCGACGCAGGCCCGTCGTCCTCATGACCAGCGCCGTCGCGGGCGCCGCCATCGCGGTGGCCGGCTGCGGCGGCGACTCCGATGCGTCGTCCGGCGCGGCGGCCGGCGAGATCGCCTCGTACGTGCCCGCCGGCAGCCCGCTCTACCTCGAGGCGACGACCGACCTCGACGGCCCCCAGTGGACCCAGGTGGACGAGCTGGCCAAGCTCTTCCCGGCCTACCCGGAGCTGCGCGCCGAGCTGGAGAAGGCGCTGCGCGGCGAGGACGTCGACTTCGAGACCGAGGTCAAGCCGCTGCTCGGCGAGCGCGCGGCCGTCGCGGGCCTGAACGTCCCGCAGACGCCGGACGCCGGCTCGATCACGTCGGTCACGCCCGACGCCGCGGCCGCCGTCGCGGAGGACCAGCAGTTCGTCGCCGTCGTCGAGATCGCCGACGGCCAGGAGGACGCGCTCAAGTCGCTCCTCACCGAGAACGGCGCGACCGCCGCCGGCCAGAGCCAGGGCGCCGACATCTACACCGACGACGACACGGTCGCCGCGGTCGCCGACGGCGTCCTCGTGGTGTCGGACACGCGTGCCCAGGTCGACCAGGCCCTCGCGGCCCACGCCCAGGGCGGCGACGCCACGCTGGGCGGCACGGACCGCTTCACCGACGCGCTCGCGAAGCTCCCGGCCGACGTCTTCGGCCAGGCGTACATCGACGTCGGCGCCTTCGTGCAGCAGGCGGGGTCGTCCGCGCCGCAGCTCCAGCAGCTCGGCCTCGGCGACTACCAGAACGCCGTCGTGGCGGCCTCGATCGCCGCGGAGTCCGAGGGCGTCCGGGTCAAGGGCATCGTGACGGGCGTGCCGGACCTCGGGCAGGCCGAGTTCTCGCCGACGCTCGTGGACAAGGCCCCGGCCGACGCGATCGCGTACCTCGGCTTCGCCGACCTCGCCTCGAGCGTCACGACGATCCTCGACCAGACCCGCGCGTCCCAGAGCGAGGAGGCCCGGGCGCAGATCGACGCGATCGGCGGCCAGATCCCCGCCCTGCTCGGCGTCACCCTGGACGACCTCCGGGCCCTGACCAGCGGCGAGCACGCGGTCGTCGTCACCTCGGGCAGCCCGGAGCCGGGCGTGACCCTGGCGCTCCAGGTCGAGGACGGCGCCCAGGCGACCCGCACCCTCGACGCCCTGCGCGTGGGCGTGCCGCAGCTCCTGCGGACCTTCAGCCCCGACACGCAGCTGCCCGAGTGGCGCCGCGCGCCGCTCGCGGCCGGGGTCCAGGGCTGGGAGCTGCCGCTCTCGCCCGAGGCCGGCGTGGTGTACGGCGTCGACGGGGACACGGCGCTGATCGGCACGAGCGTCGCCTCGGTGACGGCGGTCCAGCGCCCGACGGAGCCGCTCTCGGCCACCGCCGAGTTCCAGGCGGCGACGTCCGGGATGCCCGACGAGGTCACCTCCCTCGCGTTCGTGAACGTCCAGGAGGCCGTCGGCGCCGCGCGCGGCCTCGGCGCCCTCGACGACGCCCCGGCGCAGGCGCTCGCGAACCTGCGGCCCCTCAAGAGCCTCACCGCCTGGACGACCGGCGGCGAGACCCCGACGTTCGAGGTCTTCCTCCGCATCACCGGCTGACCCGGCCGACGGGGGGCCGGCCCGCGCGCCGGGCCCCCGTCGGCGTCCCGGGGGCCGTGGGGGGCGTTGGTATGCTCGCCGTCGCGGCGACCCCCGGAAGGAGCCCCATCCGCATGGCAGAGTACCTCTTCACCTCGGAGTCCGTCACCGAGGGGCACCCCGACAAGATCGCGGACCAGATCTCGGACGGTGTGCTCGACGCGGTCCTGGCCGACGACCCGATGGGCCGGGTCGCCTGCGAGACCCTGATCACGACGGGCCAGGTGATGGTCGCGGGGGAGATCTCGACGAGCACCTACGTCGACATCCCCTCGATCGTGCGCTCGACCATCCGGCGCATCGGCTACACGCGGGCGAAGTACGGCTTCGACGCCGAGACCTGCGGCGTGTCGGTGGCCCTCGACGAGCAGAGCCCCGACATCGCCCGGGGCGTCGACACCGCCCTCGAGGCGCGCGGCCGTGAGGCGGCGGACCCCTACGACCTCCAGGGCGCCGGCGACCAGGGCCTGATGTTCGGCTACGCCTCCGACGAGACGCCGGAGCTGATGCCGCTGCCGATCATGCTCGCGCACCGCATCGTCGAGCGCCTCGCCGCGATGCGCCGCGAGACGCTCACCTACCTGCGCCCCGACGGCAAGTCGCAGGTGACGGTGCGCTACGAGGACGGCGTCCCCCGCGCGGTCACGTCGGTGGTGGTCTCCACCCAGCACGCGCCGGACATCTCAGCCGATCTCCTCCGCGAGGAGGTCGTCCAGAAGGTGGTCCGCCCCGTGCTCGAGGACTTCGGGATGTGGGCCGACGACATCGCCTTCTACATCAACCCGACGGGCATCTTCGTGGTCGGCGGCCCCCTCGGCGACGCCGGGCTCACCGGCCGCAAGATCATCGTGGACACCTACGGCGGCATGGCCCGCCACGGCGGCGGCGCCTTCAGCGGCAAGGACCCGTCGAAGGTCGACCGCTCCGCGGCCTACGCGGCCCGCTGGGTGGCCAAGAACGTCGTGGCCGCCGGCTTCGCCAAGCGCTGCGAGGTGCAGGTGGCGTACGCCATCGGCGTCGCCCACCCCGTCTCGATCATGGTCGAGACCTACGGCACGGAGACCCGGTCGCCGGAGCTGATCGGCGAGTGGGTCCGCAAGGAGTTCGACCTGCGCCCGGCGGCGATCGTCGAGCGCCTCGACCTGCGCCGGCCGATCTACCAGAAGACGGCGGCGTACGGCCACTTCGGCCGGGTGGATCCGGACTTCACCTGGGAGGACACGAGCATCGGCCAGGCGGCCGGCGGCCGCCTCACGGCCAGCGCCTGACGCCCGGGAGGCACCCGTCCGACAGAGCGGCGCCCTGACGCTCCTTCCGCCGGCGACGGCGGAGGCGGCCCACGCCGCCCAGGTGCTGCCGCTGGTCGAGGCCCGCGGCCTCGACCGCATCCTGGACTACGCCGTGCCGGCGGGCCTCGCGGGCATCGTCGGCGAGGGCGACCTCGTCGTCTGCCCGCTCGGCCCGCGGCGCGTGCTCGGGGTCGTGGTGGGGCGCGACCCGCCGACGCACGACGGCCGCCTCGCCGAGCTCGCCGGGAGGGTCGACGCACCACCCGTCCCCGCACCCCTGCTGGAGCTGGCGCGCTGGATGGCCCGCTACTACCTGGCGCCGGTGGCGACGTGCCTGCGGCTCGTGCTCCCGCCCGGCGGCGGGGGGCGGCCGCAGCGCGCGCCCGACGGCTCCTGGGGCGTGCGCCGGCCGCCCGGGCCCCGTGAGCGGCTGGTGGCGCGCGCCCCCGACCCCGGCCGCGCGGGCTCCGGGCGGCGGCGTGCGGTGGCCGAGGCGCTCGCGGCGGCCGGCGGGGTGCTGCCGGCGGCCGACCTCTGCCGCGCGGCCGGCACCACGCCGGCGACCCTGCGCGCGATGGCCGGCGAGGGCTCGCTGTCGCTCGCCTCCGAGCGCGACAGGGTCGACGCCCTGACCGGCGCGGGCGGCCCGGCGCCGGCGCCCGACGCGCCCCCCGAGCTGACGGACGAGCAGCGGGACGCCGCCGCCGCGGTCGTCCGCGCGATGGACGCCGGCGGCGGGAACCTGCTGCTGCACGGGGTCACGGGCTCCGGCAAGACCGAGGTGTACCTGGCGGCGATCGCCGCGGCGCGCGACCGCGGCCGCGGGGTGATCGTCCTCGTCCCCGAGATCGCGCTGACCCCCCAGCTGCTCGGCCGTCTGCGCGCGCGCCTCGGCGACGCGGTGGCCATCTGGCACTCGGCGCTCGGGCCGGCCGAGCGGGCCGAGGAGCACCGGCGCGTCCTGGCCGGGGAGGCCGACGTGGTCCTGGGGGCCCGCAGCGCGGTCTTCGCGCCGGTCCGGGATCTCGGCCTGATCGTGGTCGACGAGGAGCACGACCCCTCCTACAAGCAGGACGGCGCCCCGCGCTACGACGCGCGCCAGGTGGCCGCGCGCCGTGCCGCTGCCGCCGGCGCCGCGGTGGTGCACGGCAGCGCCACCCCGCGCCCCGAGACCTGGCACGCGCTGCCGCGTCACACCCTCGCCCGCCGCGCCGACGGCTCGGCGCTCCCGCGGGTGGAGGTGGTGGACATGCGCCTGCAGGGCGCCGGCCCGGTCTCGCGCCCGCTGGCCCGGGCGCTGCACGAGGCCGCGGCGCGGGGAGAGAAGGCGATCGTGCTCGCCAGCCGTCGCGGTTTCTCGCTCATGGCGCTCTGCACCGGCTGCGGCTGGATCGCCCGGTGCCCGGACTGCGACGTGGCCCTCGTGCAGCACGAGCGCCCCCGTCGGCTCGCGTGCCACCACTGCGGCCTGGAGCGGCCGGTGCCGGGCGTCTGCCCGTCGTGCGACGGGGCGACGATCGCCCGCCAGGGGACGGGCTCCCAGGGCGTCGAGGCCGCGCTGCGGCGGCTGGTGCCGCGGGCCCGCGTCGTCCGCATGGACGGCTCCAGCGCGCGCGGGCGGGGCACGGTGGCGCGCCTGCTCGAGGAGTTCTCCGCGCCCGGCCCGGCGATCCTGCTCGGGACGCAGATGGTCGCGAAGGGGCACGACCTCCCCGACATCACCGTCGCGGCGGCCGTCGACGCCGACGCGCCGCTCCAGCACGCCGGCTTCCGCTCGGAGGAGCGGGCGTTCGCGCTGATCGTCCAGCTCGCCGGGCGCGCCGGCCGCCGGGGAGAGCCCGCGCGGGTGATCGTGCAGGCCTACGAGCCCCGGGCCCGGGCGGTGGAGCTCGGCGCCCGCCACGCCGTCGCCGAGTTCCTGGACGGCGAGGTGGGCCGCCGCCGCGCCCACGACCTCCCGCCCTTCTCGCACCTCGTCCGGATCGTGGTGGAGGGCGACGACCCGGCGGCGGTGGGCGCCGCGGCCGACGGGCTGGCGGAGGAGATGCGCCGGGCCGCGCCCGCGGCCGGGGTGCTCGGGCCCGCCCCGCTGCACCGGCTGCGCGGGCGCACCCGCCGGGCGCTGCTCCTGCGGGCCTCCCGCGCGTCGGAGGTCACGATCCCCCTGCGCGAGGTGCTCGGCGCGCAGGGCCCCGCGCTGCGGCGCGCGGGCGTTCGCGCCGTCGTGGACGTCGACCCGCAGGAGGCGTGAGGGATTGCCCATGCCGGAAGGGGCGCAGGTGGGTCGTGGCCCGGCGGGCGGCGGTCGATGGGACGAGGTGTCCTCCCACGCGCCACCCGATCCCGTGCTCGCGGCCGGCGAGACCGCCGCGGCGGCCGACGAGCGGTCGGGCCTGCGCCGCGTCGCCGCGGCCGTCGTCGCCCGCACCGATCCCACCGAGGCGCTGAACCTCGCCGCCGCCGAGGTGGCGGCCCTGGTGGGCGCCGAGCAGGGCTTCGTCTTCCGCCTCGTCGGGGACCGCGTCGAGATCGCGGGCGCCGACGGCGTCGAGGAGTCGCCGGTCGGGGCGGTGCACGGGATGCTGCCGAGCGGCGTGATCCCGGAGGTCGTGCGCACCCGCCGGCCGGTGCGCGTCGAGGGGCGGCTGCGCCCGCTCGGCCGCGAGAACTCGGCGATCCACTGGATCAGCCCGGTGTACCGGGGAGGGATCGGGGCCCCCGTGTTCGTCGGGACGGACCTGTGGGGCGTCCTGGTGGCCGGGACGACGCGCGACGAGTCGTTCCCGCCGGGCGCGGAGGGGCGCCTCGCCTACTTCGCCGAGATCGCGGGGATCGCGATCGGCAACGCCGAGGCCAACGAGCGCCTGGCGCGCCTCGCGATGAGCGATCCGCTCACGGGCCTCGCCAACCACCGCGCCTTCCGGGACGCGCTCGACGCGGAGGTCGAGCGCGCGCGCCGTCACTCGCGGCCGCTCGCGCTCGCCGTGATCGACGTCGACCACTTCAAGTCGGTCAACGACACGCACGGCCACGTCGCGGGGGACCAGGCGCTCGTCGAGGTCGCGGCCCGGCTCACCCGATCCTCGCGCCGGGGCGACATCGTCGCCCGCGTCGGGGGGGAGGAGTTCGCGTGGCTCCTCCCCGAGACCGATCGCGCGGGCGCCCGCCGGGTGGCCGAGCGGGCGCGGCGCGCCGTCGCCGCCCGCCCGGTCGGGCTCGCCGGGCGGGTGACCGTCTCGATCGGCCTCGCCGAGCTCGCCCAGGCGACCGGCGGCACCGACCTCTACCGGCGGGCCGACCAGGCGCTGTACGCGGCCAAGCGCGCCGGCCGCGACCGGAGCGTCGCCTACGCCGATCCCGCGGGGCCGGTCGTCGCGGTGCCGCCCGCCGAGGCGGTGGCGCGGGTGGTGGGCCCCGCCGCGCGCGCCCTGGCCCGTGCCCTGGCGGCGCACGACCCCGCCGCGGCCGCCCACTGCGGCCGCGTCGCCGAGCTCGCCGCCCGTCTCGCCGCCGCCGCGGGGTGGCCGCCGTCGCAGGTCGAGTGCCTGGCGGAGGCGGCGCTCGTCCACGACATCGGGACCCTCGCCGTGCCCCGCACGGCGTGGCGCGACGCGCTCCACGACGAGGACGTCGCCGTGCGGGGCCTGCGCGCGCTCGCGGGCGCGGAGGTCCTGCGCGACGCCCTGGGCGAGGACCAGGTCTCCTGGATCCGCGGGCACGCCGAGCGGTGGGACGGCCTCGGCCGGCCCGACGGCCTCGCCGGGGCCGCCATCCCCGAGGGCGCGCGCATCCTGGCGGTCGCGGACGGCTGGGACCTGCTCACCGCGGGCGGGCAGGACGACGCCGCCGCCCGGGAGGCGCTCGCCGCCGCCGCGGGGTCGCGGTACTGCCCCGGCTCGGCCGCCCACCTCGCCGTCGTGCTCGACGCCGGGGCCGGATGACCGTCGCCTGGTCGCCCGGCGTGGCGCCGGTGCCCGAGGAGATCGAGCGCATCGCCTACGACGGCGCGCCGGTCCACCTGTCGCCCGAGCTGCTCGCGCACGTCGCCCGCGGGCGCGCGCGGATGGAGCGCGCCCTCGCGGCGGGGGGTCGCGTGTACGGCGTGACGACGGGGCAGGGCTTCCTGGCCGACCGGGACCTCACCGGCCCGGAGGTCGCGCGCCACCAGCACGACCTGCTGATCGGCCGTGCCGTCGGCTCGGCGCCATGGCTCGACGCCGCCGAGGCGCGGGCGCTGATGGCCGTGCGGCTCGCGCGCTTCTGCGGCGGCACGGCCGGCGTCGGCCCCGACCTGTGCCGAGCGATCGCCGACCGCCTCGGCGACGGCTTCACGCCGGCGGTGCCGCGCACCGGGATCGGGTGCGCCGGCGAGGTCATCCCCCTGGCGCACGCCTTCCAGACGCTGCTCGGCATCGGGTTCGTGCTGGACGGCGAGGGGGGCCTCGCCGGCGCCGCCGACGCCCTCGCGCGCCGCGGCGCCGAGCCGTACTCCCCGCGGGCCAAGGAGGGCATCGCCCTGCTGGCCGGGAGCCCCGGGGTCACCGCGCTCGCGATCTGCCGCCGGCGCTCCGCGGCGACCCTCGCCGGGCGGCTCGCGTGGGGCGCCGCGTGCGCCGCCGACGCGGCCGGCGTCCCCCTCGACGCGCTGTCCGCGTCCGCCGGGCGGCTGGGGCCGGACGCCGTGCTGGCCGGGGTCTCCGAGGCGCTGGGCGCGCTGCTGGCGGGCGCGCACGGGGACCGGCCCCCGTCGCAGGGCCCCGTGTCGTTCCGCATCGCCCCCCAGGTGCTCGCCCACCTCTGGCGCGCCGTCGACCGCCTGGGCGAGGACGCCGCGCGCGCCCTGGCGTCGGCCGACGACTCGCCGGCGCTCATCGACGGCGGGTTCGTCAGCACCGGCGCCTTCCACGAGGTCGGCCTCGCGGCGGACATGGACACCCTCACCGCGGCGATCGCCCGCGCGGCCGAGACCGCCGCCCAGCGCGCCCACCGGCTGCTCGACGGCCGGGTCACCGGGCTGCCGGACCAGCTCACGCCGCGACCCGGCCCGCGGTGCGGCCTCGTGGTCCTGCACAAGCGCGCCGTGGCCGCCGTCCACGACCTGCGGCGGCAGGCGGTGCCGGCGTCGGTGGGCGTCATGGACACCTCCCTCGGCCAGGAGGACGCCCAGACCTTCGGCTTCGCCTCCGCCGAGGCCCTCCGCTCGGCGGAGTCGCTCGCCGAGGAGGTGCTCGCGATCGAGCTGATCCACGCCCGCCAGGCATGGGCGCTGCGCGGCCGCGACCCCGCGCCCGGCCTGGCCCGGCTTGCGGGCCCCCTCTGCGCCACCGTGCCGCCGGTGGACGAGGACCGCCCGCTCGGGCCGGACGTCGATCGGGTCAGGGCGCTGGTCGCGGGCTTCGATCCGGGCGGGCGCGGCACGCCATGAGGATCCGGCGGTGCCGTCCGCTACGCTTGCGGGCGGTCCGTCACTCGCCAAGGAGCGCTCGTCAATGCCGGTTCCCCGCCTATTCGAGGCGTCCAGCGACCCCCGTGAGCAGTGGGTGCACGTCCTCGCGACGCTCCTGGGCCTCGGCGGCCCGGAGACGCGCACGGCGCTGGTCGAGGAGATCTCCGGCGAGGCCCTCCCCGAGGCCGACGCCCTGCTGGTGCGCGAGCAGCGCCCGCTGGCCGACGGCCTGCTCGGCGACATCGTCGTGCGCGGCGCCGGCTGGACCTTCGCGGTGCAGGCCACGCTGGCCTTCGACGCGGACGAGGAGGAGCGCCTGCGCGCGACCTACGACGCGCTGGCCGAGAGCTACGACAAGTGCATCGTCGTGGCGGTGACGCCCGACCGCAAGCCGCCCGCCGCCGTGGAGCGCGCCGCGGCCGACGGCCGCACCATCCGCCACCGCAGCTGGCTGCGCGTGCGCGACTGGGTCCAGGAGCGCCCCGAGCGCGGCCGGGCCCAGGGCACCGACCTGCTCCTGCTGCGGGAGGCCGACTACTTCCTGACCCCCCGGGTGGCGGAGCTGTACCGGCTCGAGGGCCTGATGCCGCTGGTCGACCAGGCGCTGCGCCCGAGCCTCGCCGGCATGTTCTTCGACCTCAACGACCTCGCGCCGGCCCCGCTGATCCGCAACGAGGACGGCGCCGCGCGCGTGGCCTTCCCGCGCACCGGCGACCCGCAGGCCGAGATCGCGGTCGGGGGCGACGGCCTGGCGCTGACGCTGGCGAGCGCCGACGGCGGCCCCGGCTACGCGGCCGACGGCGACGGGCGCCAGCGGCTCGCCGTCAGCGACGCGGCCGACTACCTGGCGGCCCGCGCCTGGACGCAGTCGACCGCCAAGGGCCTGCTGCCGGCGCGCCGGTGACGCTGGTCGCCCAGGAGCGGCTCATCGGCCCCTGGGCGCTCGAGGAGCGGATCGGGGGAGGGGGGCAGGCGGCCGTCTACCGCGTCCGCCACGCCGTCCTCGCCCGGGCGGCGGCGCTCAAGCTGGTGCACCCCGCGATCTGGGCGGACCCGGACTTCCGGGTCCGCTTCCGCCGCGAGTGCGACGCGCTCGTCGCGCTCGAGCACCCCGCGATCGTGCCGATCCTCGACGCCGGGGAGCACGAGGGCCGCGGATACCTGGTGATGCCGCTCGCCCGCGGCGGGAGCCTCGGCGCCCGCATCGCGCGCGAGCCGCTCGACCCGGCCGAGGCCGTCGCGGTGATCGCGGCGGTGGCGTCGGCGCTCGATGCCGCGCACGCGGCCGGCGTGCTGCACCGCGACGTCACGCCGTCCAACGTCCTGCTCGACCCGCTGGGCCCCTGGCTCGCCGACTTCGGCCTGGCCCTGCGCGGCGACGCCACCACGCTGACGGCCGAGGGGCAGCTCGTCGGCACCGCCGGGTACCTCGCGCCGGAGGTGATCGCCGGGGGACGGGCGACGCCCGCGTCCGACCGCTACGCCCTCGCGGCGACGGCGTTCCGCGTCCTGACCGGCGCGTCGCCGTTCGACGCCGACGGCATCGCGGGCATGCTCTACGCCCACGCCACGGCCGTGCCGCGGCGCGCCACCGACGTGCGGCCGGGCCTTCCGCCGGGCCTCGACCCGGTGCTCGCCGAGGGCCTGGCGAAGGATCCGCGCGACCGCCCGCCGACGGCCCGGGCGTTCGCCGAGTCGCTGGAGGCCGCCCTCGCCGGCACGGCGGCCCCGACGCGCGCGCTCACGCGCCGGCTGCCGGCCCCGCCCGTCCCGCGCGCCGCGCGCCGCCGCCGCCCCCGCCGCCGCACCGCGGTCGCGGGCGCCGTCGTGCTGACCGTGCTGGCCGGGGCCGGGGGCGCGGCGACCGCGCTGACCCTCGCCGGGGGCGGCGAGACCCCCGCGCCCGTCACCCCGGCCGCGAACGCCCGCGTGACGATCCCCGAGACCGTGCCCGGCCCCGACGGCGCCGGCGTGCGGGCGGGCCCGGCCATGGCCTCCGACCTCCCCGGGGGGGTCGCGATCCCCGGGGCGGTCTCGGCCGACGTCGGGCCGGTGCGCGTGACCGCGGCCCCCGGCGGGTGGGCGACCCTCGCGGAGGCGCGCGCGCGCCTCGAGGCGGAGGAGTACGTGCTGGCGCCCCTGGCGCCCGACGGGCTGGTCGTCGGCGAGGTCGCGCGCCGCTACACGATCCTCGACGTCCTCGGCCAGTCCGACCGCTGGGCGCTCCTCGTGCTTACCGAGTCCACGGGCGAGCGCGCGGTGCTCGTGCGCGGCCTCTACGAGGACGCCGCCGACTACGCCGCGGCCCTCGCGCGCGCCCGCGGCGGCCAGGTGGTCCCGCCCGGCTGACCCCGCGGGCGCGGGCCGGTCCCGCAGCGGCCGCTTGCTAGAGTCGGAGCGTGTCCTCACGTGCACTCGACGACCCCGTCCTCGAGCGCCGGCGTCTCGCCGCGCTCGCCCAGATCCGCCAGATCGGCGACCCCGTGCTGCGCGCCCCCGCGCTCACGATCACGGAGTTCGACGAGGCCCTCGCCGACGAGGCCGAGCGGATGATCGCGATCATGCACGACGCCCGCGGGGTGGGCCTCGCCGCGCCCCAGGTCGGGTCGCTGCGACGCCTCGTCGTCGTCATGACCGGCGAGGACGCGCCCCCGGCCGTCCTCTGCAACCCCGAGATCACGTGGCGCTCCGAGGAGGTCGATTACGACTACGAGGGGTGCCTGTCGATCGGGGAGATCAGCGTCGAGGTGGCCCGGGCGGTGGCCGTCCGGGTGCGGGCGCAGGACGTCGCCGGCGAGGTCATCGAGCTGGAGCCCGAGGGGTTCGCGGCGCGGGTCGTGCAGCACGAGCTCGACCACCTCGACGGCGTGCTGATCCTGGACCGCGCGGCGCCCGAGCAGCGCCGGGAGGCGCTCAAGGCGCTGCGCGACGGCGCCTGACGACGGGAGCCCGGCGATGCGCGTCGCCTTCGCGGGGAGCCCCGAGGCGGCCGTCGAGCCGCTCAGGGCGCTGGCCCGCTCCGCACACGAGGTCACGATCGTCGTGTCCCAGCCCGACCGGCCGCGCGGCCGGCGCGGCACGCCGACCCCGACCCCCGTCGCCGCGGCGGCGCTGGAGCTCGGCCTGCCCGTGGTGCGCCCCCGCACGATCAACGACCCCGACGTGATCGCGCAGATCCGCGACTCGGGCGCCGAGGCGCTGGCCGTCGTCGCCTTCGGCCAGATCCTGCGCGAGGGCGTGCTCGACGCGTGGCCCTGCGTCAACGTGCACTTCTCCCTGCTGCCGGCCTACCGCGGCGCCGCCCCCGTGGAGCGGGCGCTGATGGACGGGGTGGAGGAGACCGGGGTCACGATCATGGCGATGGAGGCCGGGCTCGACACGGGTCCGGTGTACGCCGTCGAGCGCACGCCCGTCGGCCCCGACGAGGACGCGGGCGCGCTGGTGGCGCGCCTGTCGGAGATGGGCGGCCCGCTGCTCGTGCGCGTGCTCTCCGAGCTGGAGGCGGGCACCGCGGTCGCGACGCCCCAGCCGGAGGAGGGCGTCACCTACGCCGCCAAGATCGCCGCCGAGGACCGCCCGCTCGACCCCGCGCGCCCGGCGGCCGAGCTCGCGCGCCGGGTGCGGGCCCTGTCCCCCCACATCGGGGCCACCTGCCGCATCGGGGGCGAGCCCTTCAAGGTGTGGCGCGCCGCGGCCCACGCCGAGCCGGCCGCTCCGGGTCTCGCGGACGTCGGCGGGCGGCTCGTCGGCGGGACCGCCGAGGGCTCGCTGGAGATCCTCGAGCTGCAGCCCCCCGGCCGCGGCCGCATGGATGCGGGCAGCTTCCTGCGCGGGTGGCGCGGGGGGCTCACGTGGGAGCCGTCGTGACGTCCGGCGGGGTGGCCCGTGAGCGCGGCGTCGCGCTGCGGGTGCTGCGGCGCGTGGACGAGGGGGCGTGGGCCGACCGGGCGCTGGCCGCCGAGGCCCGCCGCGCCGACCTCGACCCGCGGGCCCGCGCGCAGGCGACCCGCCTCGCCTACGGGGCCGTCCAGCGCCGGCGCACGCTTGACTGGCTGATCGACGGGGCCCTCGACCGACCGGCCGCCCTCGAGCCCGCCGTCCGGGACATCCTGCGCCTCGGCGCCTACGAGCTCGCCTTCTCGGACTCGGTGCCGGACCACGCGGCGGTCGACCAGGCGGTGCGCCAGGCGCGTTCGCTGCGCGGCGCGAAGGCGCGCTCGTCGGCCCGCGCCGGCGTGGTCAACGCCGTGATGCGGCGCATGGCCGCCGACGCGCGCCCCCGCCTCGCGGAGCTGGACGCCGGGGGCGTGGCGACGGCCGCGCTGCGCCACTCCATGCCCGACTGGATCGCCGCGCGCCTCGTCGAGTCGCTCGGGCAGGACGACGCCGTGGGCGTGATGCGCGCGGCCGCCGAGCCCGCCGAGTCGGCCATCCGCTGGAACCCGCTGCGCGGCCCGCGCGCCACCCTCGAGGCGGAGCTGCCCGAGGGCGCGCGGCGCGACCCGCTCGTCCCCGAGGCCTACGTGCTGCCGGGCGCCTTCGCGCTCGAGGACTCACAGGCGTGGGCCGCGGGCCGGGCGATGGGCCAGAGCCGCGCGTCGCAGCTGGTCGGGCACGTCGTCGCGCCGCGGCCCGGGGAGCGCGTGCTGGACATGTGCGCGGCGCCCGGTGCCAAGGCGACCCACCTGGCGGCGCTCGCCCACGGCGGGGCCCGCGTGACCGCCGTGGAGCTGCGCCCGGCGCGGGCGCGCGCCCTGCGCGACCTGGCGCGCCGCATGGGCGCACGCATCGAGGTGGTGGAGGGCGACGCGCTCGAGGTGGCGCTGGAGGGCGGCTTCGACGCGGTCCTGGTCGACCCCCCCTGCACGGGGCTCGGCGTGCTCTCCTCGCGCCCGGACGCCCGCTGGCGCCGCCGCGAGGAGGCCCTCGGGCCCCTCACGGTGCTCCAGGCCGCCCTGCTGCGGCGCGCCCTCGAGCTGACCCGCCCCGGAGGCCGGGTCGTCTACTCCACCTGCACCCTCATCGCGCCCGAGAACGAGGACGTGGTGCGCGCCGCGGGCGCCGCGATCGACGACCTCGCGGCCGCGTGGCCGGAGCTCGCCCACCCGCGCCTGCCCGGGGCGCTGCTGACGCTGCCGCACCGTCACGGCACCGACGGCTTCTTCATCGCCCGGCTGCGCCCGTGAGCCTCCCGCTCCCCACGACGCCCGTGGTGCTGCCGTCGGTCATGTCGGCCGACATGCTCGCCCTCGGCGACCAGCTCGGCGCGCTGGTCGGCGCGGGCGCGCGCGCGTTCCACGTCGACGTCATGGACGGCGCGTTCGTCCCGAACCTGACCGTGGGGCCCGACTGGACCCGGGCCGTCGCCGAGGTGGCCCACGCCGGCGGCGCGCTGGTCGACGTGCACCTGATGGTGGAGCGTCCCGGCGCCATGATCCCGCTGTTCGCACCGTACGCCGACGCGATCACGGTGCACGTCGAGGCCGACCCGCACCCGCACCGGCTGCTCGGCCGGATCCGCGAGGCGGGCTGCCACGCGGGCCTGGCCCTCAACCCGGGAACGCCCGTCGAGCACGTCGCCGAGCTCGCCGACGACCTCGACTACGTCAACGTGCTGGCGGTCGACCCGGGGTTCGCCGGCCAGTCGTTCATCCCGGCGACGCCGCGCCGGGTGGCGCGCCTGCGCTCCCTGCTGCCCGACCGGGTCGTCATCGAGGTCGACGGCGGCATCGGGGCGGCCACCCTGCCGGCCGCGCGGGACGCCGGGGCGGTGATGCTGGTCTCGGCGTCGTCGGTGTTCGGCGCGCCCGACCCCCTGGCGGCCTTCGCCGAGCTGAGCGCGCTGGCGGCCCGATGACCACGGCGCCGGCCGTGATCACGGCCGCCGAGCGGGCCGCGCTGGCCCGCGCGCGCGAGCTGGCGCTCCGCGGGAGGGGGCGGGTGAGCCCGAACCCCCTGGTGGGGGCCGTGGTGCTCCGCGACGGCGCCACGGTGGCCGAGGGCTGGCACGATGGGCCGGGCCTGCCGCACGCGGAGGCGATGGCCCTGGCGGCCGCGGGGGAGGCCGCGCGCGGGGCGACGGTCGTCTGCACGCTCGAGCCCTGCTCCCACCACGGCCGCACGCCGCCCTGCGCCGACGCGCTCGTCGCGGCCGGCGTCGCACGGGTGGTCGTGGGGCTGTCCGACCCGCTCGAGCGCGACCGCGCCGGCGGCGTCGGGGTCCTGCGCGCGGCGGGGATGGACGTCGCGATCGCCGACGGGCCGGAGCAGGGCGAGTGCGCCGCGCTGATCGCGCCCTTCCTCACCTGGGCCCTCACCGGCACCCCCGAGGTCACCCTCAAGCTCGCGACGAGCCTCGACGGGCGCATCGCCACGGCGACGGGCGAGAGCCGGTGGATCTCCGGCCCCGCCTCGCGGGCGCTCGTCCACCGCTGGCGGGCCGACGCGGACGCGGTGGTGGTGGGCCTCGGCACGGCGCTCGCCGACGACCCCCGGCTGACCGCGCGCGACGTGGAGGGCCCGGTGCGCCAGCCCGCCCGCGTGGTGTTCGACTCGTCGGCGCGCCTGCCGCTCGACGCGGCGCTCGTCGCCGACGCCGGCGCCGCCCCGGTCATCGTGCTCGCCGCCCACGACGCGCCCGCCGACCGCGTGCGCGCGCTGCGCGCCGCGGGCGTCGAGGTCGAGCTGCTCCCCGGCGACGCCCGCGCGCGGGTGGGGGAGGGACTGCGGGCGCTCGGGGCGCGCGGCATCCAGTCCGCGTTCGTCGAGGGCGGCGCCGGGCTGGCGGCCGCGCTCGTCGAGGCGGGCGCCGTCGACCGGATCGCCTGGTTCCTCGCGCCGATGCTGATCGGCGGGGAGGGCGCGCCGTCCGCCCTCGCCGGCCGCGGGATCGCCGCCCTGGCCGATGCCCCCCGGCTCGCCGGGGTCGCCGTGGAGCGGGTGGGCGAGGACGTGCTGGTCACCGGGCGCCTGCGCCCGCTCCCCGGCGTGGGGGGCTGACCAGTGCCCCGGTTCGGAGGTGCGCTTGGGATTCCCGAGCGAATCGCAAGCGAGGCGAGGACGCAGGTCGGGTCCCGTATCGGGAATACGATCACGACCGAGGACGTGGCATCGCGCCGTGATGCAGCCGGGAATCACCGCGTGCTCTCCGGATCGGGGCACTGAAATGTTCACGGGACTCGTGGAGGAGGGCGGCACCGTCGCGCGGGTGGAGTCCCGCGACGAGGGAGCGCGCCTGGTGATCGCTGCGACGACGGTCCTCGAGGGCCTGGAGGTGGGCGACTCGGTGGCCGTCAACGGGGCGTGCCTCACGGCCGTCGCGGTCGACGGGGACGGCTTCGCCGTGGACGCGGTCGCCGAGACCCTGCGGCGCACGACCCTCGGGGGCGCCGCCGCCGGCGACCGGGTCAACCTGGAGCGGCCGATGCGCCTGGGGGACCGCCTCGACGGGCACCTCGTGCAGGGCCACGTCGACGGCACGGGCGTCGTGCGCGCTGCGCGGGACGAGGGCGCGAGCACGGTGCTCGAGATCGCCGCGCCCGCGGAGCTGCTGCGCTACGTCGTCGAGAAGGGCAGCATCGCCGTCGACGGGGTCAGCCTGACCGTCGCCGGGCGCGGTCCGGACGCCTTCACGGTGGCCCTGATCCCGCACACGATGGCCGTGACGACCCTCGGCCCCCGGGCCGTGGGGCGCGGGGTGAACCTCGAGGTCGACGTGGTGGCAAAATACGTCGAGGCGCTGGCGGCGCCGTACGGACCGCCGACAGGAGACGTCGCATGAGCACGAGCAGGACCACCGGGTTCGCCACCATCACCGAGGCGATCGAGGAGATCCGGGCCGGGCGCATGGTCGTGATCCTCGACTCGGAGGACCGCGAGAACGAGGGCGACCTCGTGATGGCGGCCCAGTTCGCCACCCCCGAGGCGATCAACTTCATGGCCACCCACGGGCGTGGCCTCATCTGCCTGGCGCTCACCGACGCCCGCTGCGACCAGCTCGGGCTGAAGCCCGTCGTGCGGCAGAACGAGAGCCAGTACGCGACGGCGTTCACTGAGCCCATCGAGGCGCGCCACGGCATCACGACGGGGATCTCGGCACCCGACCGCTCGCGCACGATCATGGTCGCCATCGACCCGGACGCCGGTCCCGAGGACATCGTCAAGCCGGGGCACGTCTTCCCGCTGCGGGCCAAGCCGGGCGGGGTGCTCGAGCGCGCCGGGCACACCGAGGCGGCGGTCGACCTCGCACGCCTCGCGGGCCTGATCCCGGCGGGCGTCATCTGCGAGATCTCGAACGCCGACGGCACGATGGCGCGGGTGCCCGACCTCGTGCCCTACGCCGCCGAGCACGGCCTGAAGATCATCACCATCGCCCAGCTCATCGAGCACCGGCGCCGCACGGAGCGCCTGATCGAGCGGGGCACCGCCGCCCGCCTGCCCACCGAGTACGGTGAGTGGACGGCGGTCGGATACCGCTCCATCCTCGACGGCAAGCACCACCTGGCGATGGTCAAGGGGGACGTCGACGGCGTCGCGGACGTCCTCGTGCGCGTGCACTCGGAGTGCCTCACGGGCGACGTGTTCGGCTCCCAGCGCTGCGACTGCGGCGAGCAGCTGCGGGCGGCGATGCGGACGATCGCCGAGGAGGGCCGGGGCGTCCTGCTCTACATCGCCCAGGAGGGGCGCGGGATCGGCCTCCTCAACAAGCTGCGCGCCTACGAGCTGCAGGACCAGGGGCTCGACACCGTGCAGGCCAACCTGGAGCTCGGCTTCCCGCCCGACCTGCGCGACTACGGCATCGGCGCGCAGATCCTGGTCGACCTCGGCCTCACCTCGATCCGCCTGCTGACGAACAACCCGAAGAAGATCGTGGGTCTCGAGGGCTACGGGCTGTCGGTGATCGACCGGGTGCCGATCGAGATGCGGCCGGTCGACGACAACGTCGAGTACCTGCGCACCAAGCGCGACAAGATGGGGCACATCCTGCACCACCAGGACCTGCGCTTCGACGCCGACGGCGCGGGCGGGGGCGCCGGGGACGGCACCTGATGGCGCGCACCGGCCCGCCGCCCCCGGCGCCACGCCTCGAGCATCCCGGGGTGCGGATGGCGGCCGTCGTCGCCGGCTTCCACCGCGACCTGAGCGAGCGGCTGCTCGACGGCGCCGCGGCGCGCCTGCGCGAGGCCGGCCTGCCCGACGGCCACCTGGAGGACACGTGGGTGCCCGGGGCCTTCGAGCTGCCCCTGGCGGCCCGCTCGATGGCGCTGCGCCGCCGCTACGCCGCCGTGATCGCCCTGGGGGTGGTCATCCGCGGCGAGACGGCCCACTTCGACCACATCTGCTCGGCCGCGTCGCAGGGCCTGATGCGGATCGGCCTCGACACCGGCGTGCCGGTGACCTTCGGGCTGCTCACCACCGAGGACCGGGCGCAGGCCGAGGCCCGGTCGGGCGGCGACAAGGGCAATGCCGGCTCGGACGCCGCGGACGCCGCCGTGGTCATGGCCAACCTGGTGGCCGAGGGCCGCTGAGCCGGGGCCGCCCCGGGCGCCCCGGGTTCCCCCCGGGCCCCCGGCCCTCTACGGTTCCGCGCACCCGCACCGTTCCCGGCGGCATGCGACCACCGTGTCCGTCCGCACCCTCCGGGAGGATCACCCCGTGACGTCCGCCGCTTCGCGCCTCGCCGGCCTGCGCGGCCTGCTGTTCGACCTCGACGGGGTCCTGACGCCCACGGCCGAGGTGCACATGCGGGCCTGGGCCCGCATGTTCTCGGCCGTCCTCGCGGAGCGGGGGGTCGCGGAGCCCTACACGGACGCCGACTACTACGCGCACATCGACGGCAAGCCCCGCCTCGACGGGGTGCGCCACATGCTCGCCTCCCGTGACATCACCCTGCCGGAGGGGGCGCCCGACGACGACCCGGGGCGCGACACCGTGGCGGGCCTCGGCAACCGCAAGAACGCCGCCTTCACGGCGGAGCTCGCCGAGAACGGGGTCGCCCCGTTCCCCGGGTCGGTGGCATTCCTCGACCGGGCGATCGCCGCCGGGCTCGCGGTGGCGGTGGTGTCGAGCTCGCGCAACGCCGAGGCGGTCCTGCGGGCGGCGGGGCTCCGCGACCGCTTCGCGGTCGTCGTCGACGGCATGGTGGCCGCCGCCGAGGGCCTGCCGGGCAAGCCGGCCCCGGACACCTACCTCGCCGCGGCCTCCCGGCTGGGCCTCCCGGCCGAGCGCTGCGCGGTGATCGAGGACGCCCACTCGGGGGTGCAGGCCGGGCGCGCGGGGGGCTTCGGCCTGGTCATCGGCGTCGACCGCGGGGCCGGAGCGCTGGAACTGAGGGCCTCCGGTGCCGATCTCGTGGTGGACGACCTCGACGAGCTGGTCGCCGACCTCCCGGCCCCCCTCCCCGTGGATCCCGCATGAACCGCATCGCCTCCGACCCGCTCGACCGCAGCCGGTTCCCGGTCGACGAGTGGGCCCTCTGCGAGACCGAGTTCAGCACCTCGCTCCAGGGGCGCACGGAGACGCTGTTCGCCGTCGGCAACGGCTACCTCGGCATGCGCGGCAACCTCGAGGAGGGTCGCGACGGCCACGACCACGGCACCTTCGTCAACGGCTTCCACGAGACCTGGCCGATCCGCCACGCGGAGGAGGCCTACGGCTTCGCCCGGGTGGGGCAGACGATCGTCAACGTGCCCGACGCGAAGGTCGTGCGCCTCTACGTGGACGACGAGCCGTTCGTGGTCAGCCAGGCCGAGATCCTCTCGTACTCCCGCAGGCTCGACTTCCGCAACGGCCTGCTGGTGCGCGAGCTCGAGTGGCGCACCCCCTCCGGCAAGCGGGTGCTCATCCGCTCCCGGCGCATGGTCTCGTTCACCGACCGCCATGTGGCCCTGGTCGACTACGAGGTGACGCTGCTTGACGCCGACGCCTCGATCCTGATCTCGAGCCAGATCCTGAACCGCCAGGACGGCGTCGACGAGTACACGGCGGGCTACACCCACGGCGGGTCGGCCGCGCCCGCCGGGACGGCCGGCGCCTTCGATCCGCGCAAGGCCGAGACCTTCCGCGAGCGCGTGCTGCAGCCCGTGCTCCGCCGCGAGACCAACGGGCGGCACCTGCTCGGCTACCGCACGACGTACTCCGGGATGACCATCGCCGTGGGCGCCGAGCACTCCATCGAGACCGCGTGCGAGTGGGACCGCACCACCTCGATCGACGACGACATCGCCAAGCACGTCTACCGGGTGCGCGCGCGGCAGGGTGAGACCGTCCACCTCACCAAGGCGATCGCTTACCACACCTCCGGGACGGGCGTGCCGGTGCGCGAGCTGGCCGACCGCTGCGACCGCAGCCTCGACCGCGCCCGCGAGATCGGCGTCGACGGCCTCGTCGCCGGCCAGCGGGAGTGGCTCGACGACTTCTGGACCCGCGCCGACGTGGTCGTGGACGGTCAGCCCGACATCCAGCAGGCCGTGCGCTGGAACCTCTTCCAGCTCGCGCAGGCCTCGGCGCGCACCGACGGCGGCGGCATCGCGGCCAAGGGCGTCTCCGGCTCCGGGTACGGCGGGCACTACTTCTGGGACACCGAGGTCTACGTGCTGCCGTTCCTCACGTACACCTCGCCGAACGTCGCGCGCAACGCGCTGCGCTTCCGGCAGGGGATGCTCGACGCCGCGCGCGACCGCGCGGCGGAGATGAACCAGCGCGGCGCCCTGTTCCCGTGGCGGACGATCAACGGCCTGGAGTCCTCGGCCTACTACGCGGCCGGCACGGCGCAGTACCACATCGACGCCGACATCGCGCACGCGCTCGTGCAGTACGTCGAGGCGACCGGCGACTGGGACTACCTCGCCCGCGGGGCCGTGGACATCCTCGTCGAGACGGCCCGGATGTGGCAGGACCTCGGCTTCTGGCGCGAGAACGGCGACGCCTCGTTCCACATCTACGGCGTCACGGGGCCGGACGAGTACACGACGGTCGTCAACGACAACCTCTTCACCAACGTCATGGCGCGGGCCAACCTCCGCGCCGCCGCCCGCATCTGCCGGCGGCTCGCCGCGACCGACCCCGACGCCGCCGAGCGCCTGCGCCGCCGCGTCGGCCTGCAGGACGACGAGATCGAGGAGTGGGCGCGCGCCGCCGAGGCGATGCACGTGCCGTACGACTCCCGGCTCGGCATCCACCCCCAGGACGCCCAGTTCCTCGAGAAGGAGGTCTGGGACCTCGACAACACGCCGATGGCGAGCCGGCCGCTGCTGCTGCACTACCACCCGCTCGTCATCTACCGCTTCCAGGTGCTCAAGCAGGCGGACGTGGTGCTCGCGCTGCTCCTGCAGGGCGACGAGTTCACGCTCGAGGAGAAGCTCAAGGACTTCGAGTACTACGACCCGCTGACGACGGGCGACTCGACGCTGTCGGCCGTGGTGCAGGCGATCATCGCCGCCGAGGTGGGCTACACCCAGCTCGCCCACGAGTACTTCCTGTCCGCGCTCTACGTCGACCTTGCCGACATGCACCGCAACACCTCGGACGGCATCCACGTGGCGTCCACGGGCGGCATCTGGAGCGCGCTGGTGTACGGCTTCGGCGGCATGCGCGACTGGCGCGGCCGCTACAGCTTCGACCCCCGGCTGCCCGAGGACTGGGAGCGGCTCGAGTTCCGCATGACCCTGCGCGGGTCGCGCATCCGCACCGAGGTGCGCCGCGACAGCATCACCTTCACGGTCGAGGAGGGCGAGGGGGCCGACCTCTGGGTCCGCGACGAGGCCGTGGCCGTGCGCCCGGGCGCCCCGGCGGTGGTCCCGCTCGACGGCCAGGGGCCGCGCCTCACCGGCGTGCCGAGCACGAGCGACCTCGAGGGCTCGCGCCGCGAGGACGGCTCGATCATCGTCGCCTCGCTGCCCACCGTCGCGACGGACTACCAAGACGAGGACGAGGCCCCGGCACTAGGTCCTTGAGAGAGCGATGAAGGTGCTCGAGCTGCCTTCCCGGCCCCCCGCCCCGGCGGTCAGCCGGTGGGGCCGGTTGCGCCGGACCCTGCGATCAGCGGCGAAGCCGCCGCAGGACGGCGCTTGACCGCAGGTCGCTGAAGGCCGCTAGGCCTTCAGTACCTTGCCGGCCTTCAGGCAGCGCGTGCAGACGTAGGCGCGGACCGGGGTCGACCCCTTCAGGATCCGCACCTTCTGCACGTTCGGGTTGAAGCGCCGCGAGGTGGCGCGCATCGAGTGGCTGCGGTTGTTGCCGAACGTGGGCGCCTTGCCGCAGACGCTGCAGACCTTCGCCATCTCCGCCGTCTCGCTTCCGTCGTGGACCATGGGGACGCACGTCGAGCGTCCGAGCGACCCCGGATTATGCTCGTTCCATGGCGCTCGGCGCAACCGGGGGGTACCCCGACCCCCCTCTGCCGCCCCTCGGGGACCCCCGCGGCGCGCCCTGGCCGTCGCCCCCGCCGCCCCGCCGCCCGGGGCCCGCGTGGTGGGAGGCGCCCCTGACGGACCTGGCCGGCGTGGGCGCCACGACGGCCGAGCGGGCGCGCGCGCTCGGCATCGACTGCGTCGGCGCCCTGCTCGAGCACCTCCCCGCCCGGTACGAGGCCTTCGACGAGGGCGCCCGCCCCGTGTCGAGCCTGTCCGCAGGGGAGGAGGCGACGGTGCGCGTCGTGCTCGACGCGATCGCGGTGCGCCCCACCCGCCGCCGCGCGCTGCGGATCGTGTCCGCCCGGGTGCACGACGCGAGCGGCCGCATGACCGCGACGTGGTTCAACCAGGCCCATCTGGCGCGGGTGCTGCACCCCGGCGACGAGCTGCTCCTGCGCGGGCGGGTCGGCGGCGAGGGCCGTCGCGAGCTCGCCGTGCGCAGCCACGAGGTGGTGGAGGGCCCCGGCTCGGTGGGGCTCCACACGCAGGGCCTCGTCCCGGTCTACCCGGCCACCGAGCGGATACCGGTGCGGCGCATCCGCGAGCTCGTCGACCTCGCCCGGCCGCTGGCGCGCGCGGCCCCCGAACGGCTGCCGGCCGCGGTGCGCGTGCGGCTCGGCCTCCCGGGCGCGGGCGACGCGCTGGTCGCGGTCCACTTCCCCCGCTCCCGTGCCGAGGCGCGCCTGGGGAGGCGGCGGATGGTGGTCGAGGAGCTGCTCGTGCTCCAGCTCGGCCTGGAGGCCGTGCGGCGGCGCCAGACGCGGACGCGCGCGGCCCCGGCGCTCGAGCCAAGCGGGGCGATCACCGCCCCGCTGCTGGAGGCCCTGCCCTTCCGGCTGACCCCGCCGCAGCGCCGCGCCTGGCGCGAGATCTCCCGCGACCTGGCCCGGCCGGTGCCGATGCGGCGCCTCCTCCAGGGCGAGGTCGGCTCCGGCAAGACCCTCGTCGCGGTGCTCGCCGCCTGCCAGGCGGCGGAGGCCGGGGCGCAGGCCGCGGTGCTCGTGCCCACCGAGACGCTCGCCGAGCAGCACCTGCGCACGCTCGACGCGCTGCTCGGGCCGGTCGGCCTGCCACCGGTGCTGCTGACCGGGCGGGTCACGGGCCGCGAGCGCGAGCGGCGGCTGATGGCCCTGCGCACCGGCACGGCGTCGGTCGCCGTCGGTACGCAGGCGCTCCTGTCGGAGGGGGTCGCCTTCCACGACCTCGGCCTGGTCGTGGTCGACGAGCAGCACCGCTTCGGCGTCGAGCAGCGTCAGGCGCTCTCCGAGCGGGCCGCAGGGGGCGGGGGGGCCGCGCACCTGCTCTACATGACCGCCACGCCGATCCCGCGCACGCTGGCGCTCACCGCGTACGGCGACCTCACGGTGTCGACGATCCGCACCCGTCCCCCGGGGCGCTCGCCGGTCGAGACGCGGTGGGTGCGCGAGGCCGAGCGGGAGGGCGCCTACGAGGAGGTGCGCGCGCAGCTGCGCGCCGGGCGCCAGGCGTACGTGATCTGCCCGCTGGTCGACGAGGGCGCCGCGGCCGAGGCCCGCGCCGCCACATCGGAGTGGGAGCGCCTGCGGACCGGGCCGTTCGCCGCCTTCCGGGTCGGGCTCGTCCACGGTGCGCAGCCGTCCGAGGAGAAGCGGGCGGCGATGCTCGACTTCGCCGAGGGGCGCACGGACCTGCTGGTCGCCACGACGGTGGTCGAGGTGGGGATCGACGTCGCCAACGCCACGACGATCCTGATCGAGGACGCCGATCGCTTCGGGCTGGCGCAGCTGCACCAGCTGCGCGGGCGGGTCGGCCGCGGCGAGCACCCCGGCCTCTGCATCCTGTTCGGCGAGCCCGCCACCGAGGACGGCGCGCGCCGCCTGGAGGCGCTGACGCAGACGACCGACGGCTTCCGCCTCGCCGAGCTGGACCTCGAGATCCGGGGGGAGGGGAGCGTGCTCGGCCTGCGCCAGGCCGGCCCCACCGATCTGCGCTTCGCCCGGCTCTCGCGCGACCGCCGCGAGCTGGCCGAGGCGCGGTACGCGGCGCGCGTCCTGATGCGCGACGACCCGGGCCTGCGGGCGCCCGCGAACCGGCTCCTGCGCGACGCGGTGCTGCACCGCTTCGACGCCCTGCCCCGGCTGCTGGACGCATGAGGATCGTCGCCGGCTCGCTCCGCGGCCGCCGCCTCGCCGCCCCGCGCGGCGCGGCCACGCGCCCGACGGCCGACCGGGTGCGCGAGGCGCTGTTCGCGATCGTCGGGCCGGTGGACGACCTCGACGTCCTCGACCTCTTCGCCGGCTCGGGCGCACTCGGCCTCGAGGCGCTCTCGCGGGGCGCCGCCACGGCCACCCTCGTCGACCGCGACCCGCGCGCCGTGGCGGCCATCCGCGCCAACGTGGCGGCCCTCGGCGTCGAGGGCCGCGTGCGGGTGGTGGCCCGGGACTGGCGGGCCGCCCTGCGGGCCGAGCGGGCCGCGGGGCGCGCCTACGGCCTCTGCCTGCTCGACCCCCCGTACGCCCGGACCGCGTCGCTGGCCGACGTCCTCGGTCCCGCGCTCGCGCCCGTTCTCACGGACCCCGGTATCGTGGTGATCGAGCGCCCCGCGGCGCTCGACCCGCCCCCGCTGAAGGGACTGGAGATCGCGACGCGCATCGATCGGACGTACGGCGACACCGGCGTCAGCGTGCTGAGGGTGGCCGGCGCATGAGCCGCATCGCCATCTGCCCCGGGACGTACGACCCCGTGACGTTCGGGCACATCGACATCATCGCCCGGGCCGCGACGCTCTTCGACGAGCTCGTCGTCTGCGTGACCGCCGGATCGGTCAAGAAGCGCCCGCTGTTCACGACGGAGGAGCGGATCGACTTCGTGGCGCGGAGCGTCGGGCACCTCGACAACGTCCGCGTGGAGGGGTTCAACAGCCTCGTGACCGAGCACGCACGGGAACTGGGCGCCTCGGTCATGGTAAAAGGACTGCGGGCGATCTCGGACTTCGACTACGAGTTCCAGATGGCGCAGCTGAACAGGCATCTGGCCTCGGAGATCGAAACGGTCTATCTGCCGGCATCTCCCGAGTACAGCTTCGTCAGCTCGAGCGGTGTGCGGGAGGTGGCGGCATGGGGGGGCTCGGTCGACGACTGGGTCCCCGCGTTCGTCGCCGAGGCTCTGCGGGCACGGCGTCCCGGTGGCGTCGGTTCGGTCCCCTGAGGAGGGTTCGTTGGACGTACTCGAACTGATCGACAAGCTCGACGATCTGATCCACAACGCGCGGGCCGTCCCGCTCACCGACCAGGTCCGGATCGACCGCGAGGAGATCTACGACCTCCTCGACCAGATGCGCTCGACGATCCCGGAGGAGGTCAAGCAGGCCCGCTGGATCGTGAAGGAGCGCCAGGAGATGCTCGCCGAGGCCAAGCGCGAGGCGGAGCGGCTCGTGGCCGAGGCGCGCGACCGGGCGGCGCAGGAGGCCTCCCAGCAGGAGGTCGTCAAGCGCGCGGACCGCGAGGCCGCCGAGATCCTCGAGGAGGCCCGTCAGCGCGAGCGCGAGGTGCGCCTCGGCGCCGAGGACTACGCCGACGAGGTGCTCGGCACGCTCGAGGTCAACCTCGGCAAGTTCCTCCAGGCCGTCCAGCGCGGGCGCGAGCGCCTCCAGGGGCGCGCGGAGGACCATCTCGAGCCCGACGAGGGGCCCTTCACCGAGTCCCCGACCTAGGGGGAGGTGTGGAGGTCACCACCCTCGACCTCCGCGCCCTCGACCTCGCCCCCGGTGCCGTCGAGCGGCGCCGGGTGCAGGTGCCGCCGGTCGACCTCCGGCTCGGCGGCCAGGACTACGTGACCGTGCCCGCGGCGCCCGAGGTCGAACTCGAGGCGGCGCGCTCCCTCTCGGGCCTCCACCTGCGACTGCGGGCGGAGCTGGTGCTCGCGGGCCCGTGCTGGCGGTGCCTGTCCCCGGCCCGCGTGCCCCTCGCGATCGACGCCCGGGAGTTCGCCGCCGACGGGCGCGAGGGCGAGGAGTTCGACGAGGACCTCGACTCCGCCTACGTCGAGGGGGACGTCCTCGACCTCGCGCTCTGGGTGCGCGACTCGATCGCCGAGGCCGTGCCCGCCACGATCCTCTGCCGCGACGACTGCGCCGGCCTCTGCCCGGTGTGCGGGGGCGATCTGAACGTCACGGCGTGCGGCTGCGTCGTCGAGTCCAGGGATCCGCGCTGGGACGCGCTGCGGGAGGTCGCCGAGCGACTCGGCCGGGAACCCGGCCCCGGCTGAGCCCGAGCCCCGGATCGGCCCCCGCCCTTCCTCGCGGGGCGCCCGACCGCTACCCTTCCGCGAGTCCTTCCAGACCGGTGGAGAGTCCGTGGCCGTCCCCAAGCGCAAGACCAGCAAGCAGCGTCGCGACACCCGTCGCGCGACCCATGCGATCGAGGCGACCCGCCTCGGCCGCTGCCCGCGCTGCTCGAGCCCGGTGCGCCCGCACCACGTGTGCGGCGTCTGCGGCTACTACCGCGGCCGCCCGGTCGTCGAGATCGAGGGGTAGGGGAGCGGTCGCGCGCGAGCGCCCCCGGGCGCCCGTGACCGTCCCGTCCGGGCCCGCGGGCCCCGCGGAACACTGAGGACCTGATGGAGCCCGCCGTCGCCCTCGACGGGATGGGCGGCGACGCCGCCCCCGCCGCGCCTGTCGCCGGTGCCGTCGCCGCGGCCGCCGACGGCATCCGCGTGCTGCTCGTCGGCGACCGCGCCGCCCTCGCGGAGGAGATGGAGCGCCAGGGGGCGACCGACCGGCCCGGCATCGAGATCGTCCACGCCCCCGACGTCGTCACCTCCGGCGAGGAGGGGGCCCGCGCCGTCCGCGCCAAGCCCGACTCCTCGGTCTCGATGGCGTGCCGCCTGGTGGGCGAGGGGCGCGCAGGCGCGGCCGTGTCGGCCGGCAACACCGGCGCCATGCTGGCCGCGGCGACGTTGCACATCCGCCGGGTCCGCGGCGTCATCCGCCCGGCCATCGCCGTGGTCCTCCCCGGCGCCGGCGGCCGGCCGGTGCTGCTGCTCGACGCCGGCGGCTCGGCGGAGGCGCGCGCGGAGCACCTGCGCCAGTTCGCCCTGATGGGGCGCATCTTCAGCCGGGACGTCCTCGGCGTGGCCGACCCCCGCGTCGGGCTGCTGTCGATCGGCGAGGAGGAGGTGAAGGGCAGCGAGCTCGTGCTGAGCGCGCACGCCCTGATGCGCGACACGCCGGGCTTCCACGGCAACGTCGAGGGGCGCGACATCTCCGCCGGCGTGGTGGACGTCGTCGTGACCGACGGCTTCACGGGCAACGTGGTCCTGAAGACGATGGAGGGCGTCGCGTCCTTCCTGCTCGGCGAGGTGCGCGACGCCGTGCGCTCGACGCTGCTCGGCCGCATCGGCGGCGTCCTGGTGCGCCCGCCGCTGCGGCGCATGCGCGACCGCATCGACCCCGAGGAGTACGGCGGCGCCGTCCTGCTGGGCGTCCGGGGCCTCGCCGTGATCGGCCACGGCAACGCCACGGGCCGCGGCGTCGCCAACGCCGTGCGCGTCGCCGCGCGCGGCGCCCGCGGGCGCCTGGCGGAGCAGTTCGGGGACGCGCTGGCCCAGGAGGGCGCCGACGGGGCCTCCGCCGCGTAGGATCCCGGCGTCGCCGGTGCGCCCGGCGCTTCGTCCGAGTCCGCGTGTAGGTTGCCGCCAGATCCGAGTGGCGCCCTGGCGCGGAGAGACAGAGGGGGGACGTGTTGGACCGAGACAAGGCTGTGGAGGAGGTCCGCGCCATCCTGGTGGAGCAGCTCGGGGTCGATCCGGCGGAGGTCACCGTCGAGTCGTCCTTCCAGGAGGACCTCAACGCTGATTCGCTGGACCTGGTCGAGCTCATCATGGAGATGGAGGACCGGTTCAAGATCAAGATCCCGGACGAGGAGGCGGAGAAGATCGCGACGGTCGGCCAGGCGGTCGACTACGTGATGGCCAACATCGGCTGAACGACGTCGCGGGCGCCGAGACGGGGCTCGCCCGGTTGGTCCGGGCCCTCGAGCCGCCACGGCGGCGCCAGGTCTTCACGCACAGCTCATGGGCGCCTCGGCGGGAGGCGTCCTACGAGCGCCTCGAGTTCCTCGGTGACAGCGCGCTCGACGTGATCGTGAGCGAGGAGCTCATGCGCCTGCACCCGTCCGTGGACGAGGGCGACCTGTCGTGGATGCGGCAGGCCGTCGTCGCCCGCGACCCGTGCGCGGCGGCCGCCGACGTCGCGGGCCTGCCGGACGCCCTGGTGTCCGGCGCGCCCCCGGCCCGGCGCGACGCCGCCCGGGAGCTCGCCGCCCAGCCGACGGTGCGGGCGGCCCTCACCGAGGCCGTCATCGGCGCGGCCTGGCTCGACCTCGGCCCCGGCGAGACGCGCGCGGCCGTCCTCGAGGCGTTCGCGCCGGCCATCGCCGTGGCGGCGCCCGGCACCCGCGACCCGAAGACGACCCTCCAGGAGCGTGCCGCGCGGCACCGCCTCGAAGTGGCGTACGAGGTGATCGCGGCCGAGGGCCCGCCGCAGCGGCGCGTCTTCACGAGCCGGGTGCGGGTGGGCGCGGGGATCACGGGCGAGGGCGCCGGCCCCTCGAAGCAGGCGTCCGAGCAGGCCGCGGCCGCGCAGGCGCTGGTCGCCGACGGGTGGCCGGGCTGATGCTCACCCGGCTCTCCCTGCGCGGCTTCAAGTCCTTCGCCGAGGCGACGACCCTCGACCTCGGCCCGGGGATCAACGTGATCGTGGGCCCGAACGGCTCCGGCAAGAGCAACCTCGCCGAGGCCGTGGTGTGGGCGCTCGGCGAGCAGCGCGCGGGGCGCCTGCGCGCGGGGGGCATGGCCGACGTCCTCTACTCGGGCGGCGAGCGCCGGCCGGCCGCCCAGTACGCCGAGGTGTCGCTGGTGCTCGAGGGCGGCGGGGACGCGGGCCCGGCCGAGGTCGCGGCCAGCCGGCGCCTCACCCGCGCGGGCGACGCCCACTACCGGCTGAACGCCTCGACCTGCCGCCTGCTCGACGTGCAGGAGGCCCTCGCGGCGCGCGGGGTGGGGCCGGACGCGCTCGCCGTGATCCGCCAGGGGCAGGTCGAGGCCCTCTGCACCAGCACGCCCGTCGAGCGGCGCGCGATGGTCGATGCCGCCGCCGGGGTGGCCGTCGCCAAGCGCCGCCGCCGGCGCGCCGAGCAGAAGCTGAACCGCGTCGCCGACCGCCTGGAGCGGGCGCGCGACCTGGCCGGGGAGGTCCGCGCCCGCGCCCGTGCGCTCGAGCGGCAGGCCCGCGCGGCCGAGCGCGCCACGGCGCTAGAGGACGAGATCGCGGCGGCGCGGCGGGCCGTCGGCGCTGCGCGCGCGAGGGCCGCGGCGGCCGCCCATGACGCGGCCCGGGCCGAGGCCGCGCGCCTCGGCGCCGCGGCGGCCGAGGGGGTCGGCGCCCGCGACGCCGCCCGCGCGGCGCGCGCGGAGGCGGCGCGCCTGCGCGGGGAGGCCGCGGCCGAGGCGTCGCGCGCGCAGGAGCTGTCGGCGGCCGTCCGGACCGCGGCCGAGCGCACCGCCGGGCGCGCCGAGCTGGCGGCCGAGCGGGTCGCGGCCGCGGTGCGGGCCTGGGACGAGCACGAGCGCCGTCGCGCGGCCGCGGCCGCGCGCCTGCAGGGCCTGGAGGACGAGGCCGCGCAGGCCGCCGCGGCCGTGGGCGCGGCCACGGCCGCCGCCGATCAGGCCGAGGCGGCCGCAGCCGCCGCGGAGGCCGCCGACCACGCCGCCCGCACCGAGCACCGCGCCGCCGAGGCGCTCGCCGCCGACGCCGCGGGCGCGCTGCTGGCGGCCGACCGCGAGCGGGCGGAGGCCGAGCGCCGGGCGCGCGCGGCCGCCGAGGCGCTCACCGCGGCCACCGCGCGCCGCGACGCCCTCGTCGCCGATGCGGTCGACCCCGCGGCGGTCGCCCGCGCCGAGCGCCGCGAGGAGGTCTCGGCGGGTCGCGCCGGTCGCTGGGCCGAGCGTCTCCGCGAGGCCGAGCGCGACGCGGCCGACGCGGACGCCGCCCTCGGCGTCGCCGAGGCGCGCCTGCGCGAGGCGCGCACGGCCGCGCGTGCACTGGCGCCCGCCGAGGGGCGCGGGGCGGGCGGGAGGGCCCTGGGGGACGGTCTGGAGGTCGAGCCGGGCGCCGAGCACGCCGTGGCCGCCGCGCTCGGCGCGCTGGCCGAGGCGATCCCGGTGGGCTCGGTCGCGGCCGCCCGCGCCGCCCTGGAGGAGGGCGCCGAGTGGGCGCTCGTGCCGGCGCCCGCCCCCGCGCCGGGCGCGGGGCCGCCCGGCGGCCGCCCGCTGACGGAGGTCGTGCGGTCGTGCTCGGATGCGGCCCGGCCGCACGTGATGCGGTTGCTGGGCGACGCCTGGCTGGTCGACGACCTCGACGCGGTCCCCCCGGAGACCACCGGCGTCGCGGTGACGCGCGAGGGCGTGGCGCTGCGGGCCCGCGACGGGGTCGTGTTCCGGTCCGCGGGCTCGTGGGCCCGGCGCGCCCTGCACGCACGGGCCGAGGAGGCCGAGCGGGGGGCCGCGGAGGCGGCCGGCGAGGCCGCCACGGCGGCGCGCGCGGCTGCCGGCCGGCTCGCCGCCGCCACGCGACGCCGGCGGGCCGCCGACCGCGCCGCGGCTCGCGCGGCCGAGGCGGTCGCCGCCCTGCGCGCCCAGGCGGGGGGCCGCGCTGCGCGTGCGGCCGAGGCGGCCGAGGAGGTCGAGAGGCGCGCCGCGGAGGTCGCCGCCGCCGACGCCGCCGCCGCCGCCGCGGCGCCGCGCGCCGACGAGCTGCGGGCCGCCGCCGGGTCGGCGACGGCGCACGCGACCGAGCTGCGCCGGGCGGCCGAGGCCGCAACCGCGGCGCTGCGGCAGGCCGCCTCGGCGGCCGCCGACGCCCGGGCCGGGCTGGCCGGCGCCCGGGCGCACGCCGGCGAGGTGGATGCGCGCCTGGCCTCCACCCGCGCGCTCGCCGAGGAGGCCCTGCCGGTCGCCGACACCGAGCCGGCGCGTGCGGCCGCGCGCGCCCTGTCGGAGGCCGCCGCGGCCCTCGGACCGGCCGCCGAGCGCGCCGCGGCGATCTGGTCGGAGGCCGCCGCGGCCGTGCGCGAGCACGACGCCGCCGTCGCCGCCGCGGACCGGGCTGTGGAGCTGGCCGAGGCCGCGGCCTCGGAGGCCGAGCGGGCCGCCCATGCGGCCGACGTCGCCGCGGCGGTCGCCGCGGAGCGCGCCGCCGAGGCCGGCCCGCCCCCCGCGGACGACGACGCGGCGACGGATCCCGCCGAGGTGGCCGAGCGCCTGGAGGTGCTGGAGCGCCGCCGGGAGCAGCTCGGCGCGGTCAACCCGCTGGCGGCCGCCGAGCGCGAGGAGCTCGGGGAGCGCGAGGCCGAGATGGCGGCCCAGATCGATGATCTCGAGCGAACGGGGGAGGCGCTGCGGACGCACCTCGGGGAGCTGGACGCCGCGGTGGCCGAGGGCTTCGCGTCGTTGTTCGGCGCGTTCCGCGACCGGTTCGCGGAGGTGTGCGGGCTGCTCTTCCCGGGCGGCGAGGGGCGGCTGCGGGCGGTCGAGGCCGAGGACGGCGAGGCCGGCATCGAGGTCGAGGTGGTCCCCGCCGGCAAGCGCCCGCGGTCCCTTGCGCTGATGTCCGGCGGCGAGCGCTCGCTGGTGGCCCTTGCGTTCTGCCTGGCGCTCGCGATGGCGCGGCCGGCGCCCTTCTACCTGCTCGACGAGGTCGAGGCCGCCCTCGACGACGTCAACCTGCGCCGCTTCCTCGGCGTCGTGCGCACGCTCTCCTCGCAGACGCAGTTCCTGCTCATCACCCACCAGCAGCCGACCGTCGAGATCGCCGACACGATCTTCGGCGTGACCATGGGGGCCGAGGGGGTGTCGCAGATCGTCGCGCGGCGCCTGAAGCGCGACGTCGAGGGACCGGCGCGGCCGTACGTGCGCCGCGCGCTGCACGCGATTCCCGGAGGGCTCTCCGGGTGAGCGCCGCCGACGGCGACCGCGCAGCGTGGGCCGAGCTGTTCGGGCTGGCGCCGCCCCCGGCCGAGGAGGAGCCGCGCCGCCGCGGGCTGATGGCCCGCCTGCGCGAGAATCTGACCAAGCCGCGCCAGACGATCTCCCCGCAGCTCGCCGGGATCTACCAGGGCAAGCTGGTCACGGCCGAGACGTGGGACGAGCTGGAGGAGGCGCTGATCGGCGCCGACTGCGGCATGGACGCGACCCTCGACCTGGTCGAGGAGCTGCGCGAGGAGACCGCGCAGGGGCGGATCACGAGCGGCGCGGACGTCGCGTCCGCGCTCTGGCGGGCGATGGCCGCCCGGATGGCCCCCGAGCCGCCGCGGATCGCCCTCGACCACCAGCCCACCGTGATCCTCGTGGTCGGCGTCAACGGCAGCGGCAAGACCACCACGGTCGGCAAACTCGCCTTCCGGCTGAGCGAGCTGGGCAAGACCGTCGTGATCGGCGCGGCCGACACCTTCCGCGCAGCCGCCATCGACCAGCTCGCCGTGTGGGCCGAGCGCTCGGGCTCGCAGCTCGTGCGCCAGGGCCAGGGAGCCGACCCGGGCGCCGTCGCCTTCGACACGGTCGCCGCCGCCACCGCGCGCGGCGCCGACGTCGCGCTCATCGACACCGCCGGCCGCCTGCAGACCCAGCACAACCTGATGGAGGAGCTGCGCAAGGTGGTCGCCGTGGTCGGCAAGGCGATGCCGGGGGCGCCCCACGAGGTGCTCCTCGTGCTCGACGCCACCACGGGGCAGAACGGGCTCAGCCAGGCGCGGCTCTTCGACCAGGCGGCCGACCTCACCGGGGTCGTGCTGACCAAGATCGACGGCACCGCCCGCGGGGGCATCGCCCTGGCGATCCGCCGCGAGCTCGACATCCCGGTCACGATGGTCGGGGTGGGGGAGAAGCTCGAGGACCTCCAGCCCTTCGACGCCCAGGCCTTCGCCCGCGCCGTCTTCGGGGGCGACGACTGACCCGGTCGGCCCGTCCGCGCGCCCACAGGGGGCGGGCGCTGGTCTGAACCCTGAATCCGGCGTATCTCGCGGCGCGGATGCGCGAGATCCCTCGCGTCATGTGGGATTCGGCGCGACCGCAGGGGTCTCCCTTACGGTGCGACGCCGAATCCCCCCTGACGCGGGGCTTTCGCGCCCCGCATCCACGATCTCCGCCGGATTCAGGCTAAAGTGACCGGCTGGCGATGTTCGACACGCTCACCGAGAAACTCCAGGGTGTCTTCTCCGGCCTGCGGGGCCGGGGCAAGCTCACCGAGTCCGACATCGACAAGGCGATGCGGGCGATCCGCCTCTCGCTGCTCGAGGCGGACGTCTCCCTGCCCGTGGTGAAGCAGCTCACCACGGCCATCGGGGAGCGCGCGCGGGGCGCCGAGGTGATGGAGTCCCTGACGCCCGACCAGCAGGTCGTGAAGATCGTCTCGGACGAGCTGACCGCCCTGATGGGCGAGGCCAACGTCGCCCTGCCGCTCGCGTCGAAGCCGCCGACCATCGTGCTGATGGCCGGTCTGCAGGGCTCCGGCAAGACCACCTGCTCGGCCAAGCTCGCGCGCCACTTCCACGCGCAGGGCCGGGCGCCGCTGCTGGTGGCCTGCGACGTCCACCGCCCGGCGGCCGCCGAGCAGCTCGCGGTGCTGGGGTCCCAGATCGGCGTCCCGGTGCACCGCGAGGAGGGGTCGAAGGACGCGGTGGCGATCGCCCGCAACGGCATCGAGGAGGCCCGCCGCACCGGCCGCGACCTCGTGATCGTGGACACCGCCGGCCGCCTCACCATCGACGCCGAGATGATGGACGAGCTGGTCCGCATCAAGGGCGCGGTCGAGCCCACGAGCATCGTCCTGGTGATCGACGCCATGACCGGCCAGACGGCGGTCGACGTGGCCAAGGCCTTCGGCGAGGCCGTCGACTTCGACGGCGTCGCCCTCACCAAGCTCGACGGCGACGCCCGCGGCGGCGCGGCGCTGTCGGTGCGCGCGGTCAGCGGCAAGCCGATCCTCTTCATCGGCACCGGCGAGAAGATCGACGCGCTGGAGCCGTTCCACCCTGACCGCATGGCGTCGCGCATCCTCGGCATGGGCGACGTCATGAGCCTGATCGAGAAGGCGCAGGCGACGGTCGACGTGGACGACGCCAAGCGCCTGGAGGAGAAGATCCGCGGCGGGTCGCTGACCCTCGAGGACTTCCTCGACCAGATGCAGCAGGTCCGGAAGATGGGCCCGATGTCGCAGGTGCTGGGCATGATCCCCGGCTTCCGCAACGTCGCCAAGGCCAAGGACCTGCAGGTGGACGACGGCCAGCTGGACCGCGTCGAGGCCATCGTGCGCAGCATGACGCTGCAGGAGCGCCGCCACCCCGAGATCATCAACGGGAGCCGTCGCCGGCGCATCGCGTCGGGCAGCGGCACCAGCGTTCAGGAGGTCAACCAGCTCCTGTCGCAGTTCAAGCAGATGCGCAAGCTGATGAAGCAGATGGGCCGAGGCGGCCTCCCCGCCCTCCTCGGCGGCCGATAACCCAGGAACGACAGGAGCACCGTGGTCAAGATCCGCCTCGCCCGTGTGGGCGGCAAGAAGAACGCCATCTACCGCGTGGTGGTGGCCGACGTCCGCTCGCCCCGCGACGGCCGCAACATCGAGACGATCGGGCGGTACAACCCGCAGACCGATCCCTCGATCGTCGAGATCGACGTCGCCCGCGCCGACAAGTGGCTCGCCGACGGCGCGCAGCCCACGTCGGCGGTGAAGAAGCTCATCAAGATCGCCCGGGCCCAGGCGGCCTGAGCGTGTCCGACGACGCCGCGCTGACCGGCATGGTCGCCGCGCTGGCCCGCGGCCTGGTCGACAACCCCGACCAGGTCGAGGTGACGGTCGGCACGGGCGGCCGCGAGGGCCGGGTCATCTCCCTGGCCGTCGCCGACGAGGACCTCGGCCAGGTGATCGGCCGCGGGGGCCGCGTGGCGCGGGCGCTGCGCACCATCCTGCGCGCGGCCGCGACGGCGCGCGGCGAGCGGGTCACCCTCGAGATCCTCGACTGAGGGCTGAGGGCGCCCCCCGGGCGGTGCGGCCGGCGACCGTCGTCATCGGCACGCTCGGGCGCCCCCACGGGATCCGGGGCGCGGTGCACGCCCGCCCCTCCGGGCCCACCCTCGCGACCCTCGCCCCCGGCGAGGAGGTCGAGGCGCGCCCGCGCGGCGGGGGCGCCCCCCGCCGCCTGACGCTGGTCGGGCGCGCGGGCATGGACGCCGCACCGATCCTCAGCTTCGCGGGGGTGGAGAGCCGCGAGGCGGCCGCCGAGCTCGCCGGCGCCCTGCTCGCCGTCGACGCCGGCCGGGTGCCGGCGCCCGACGACCCCGACACCTACCTGGTGAGCGACCTGGTGGGCTGCGTCGTGCTGCTCGGCGACCGGGCCCTCGGGCCGGTGGCCGAGGTCGTCGCCGGCCCGGCGAACGACGCGCTGGAGGTCTCCGCCGAGGGCGGACCGCTGCTCGTGCCGTTCACGGCCGACGCGGTGCGCGATCTCGACCTGGCCGGCCGGCGGATCGTGTTGCGCCCGGACCTCTTCGGACCGGACGGCCCGTGAGGATCGACGTCTTCACGCTCTTCCCGGAGTGGTTCGACTGGATGCGCCGCCCCCGGCACCTGGCCAACGCGGCCCTGCACGCGGGGCTCGAGGTGCGGTGCTTCAGCCCCCGTGACACCACGCCGCTCTCGCACGGACAGGTCGACGACGCCCCCTACGGTGGCGGCCCGGGGATGGTGCTGCGCGTGGACGTGATGGCCGCCGCGCTCGAGGCCGTCTACGGGGCGCCGGCCGACCGCGTGCGCGACGCGCGGCGGGTGGTGGTGCTGACGCCGCGCGGGCGCCCCTTCACCGACGCCGTGGCCCGCGAGCTGGCGGCCGAGCCGGAGCTGGTGCTGCTGTGCGGCCGGTACGAGGGGTTCGACGAGCGCGTGCACACCGTGCTCGCCAACGACGCCCTCTGCCTCGGGCCCTTCGTGCTGGCGGGCGGCGAGGTGGCGGCGATGGCGGTCATCGACTCCGTCGGGCGCCGTCTGGAGGGCGCCCTCGGCAACCGGGAGAGCCTCGACGCCGAGTCGTTCTCGGAGGCCCTGGGGGGCGGGGTCGAGCACCCCCACTACACACGCCCCGCCACGTTTCTCGGCCACGAGGTGCCGCCGGTGCTGCTGTCGGGCGACCACGGGGCCGTCGCGCGCTGGCGGGCCGAGCGGGTGCTCCCGCCGCCCACCCCGTGACCCGCCCCCGGGGGGCCTGCGTCGCCCCGGGCCCCCTTGCTATGCTCCCCGTCGTTTTGCCGGGATCCGCTCCCGGATCGAGCCGAGCGAGGAGCACGGGGCAATGAGCGTCATCGAGACCCTTGAGCGCGAGCAGCTGCGCGACGACGTCCCGGTGTTCAAGGCCGGCGACACCGTGAAGGTGCACTTCCGGGTCATCGAGGGCACGCGCCAGCGGGTGCAGGTGTTCGAGGGCACGGTCATCAAGCGCCAGGGCTCCACGAACCGCGAGACCTTCACGGTCCGCAAGCAGAGCTTCGGCGTCGGCGTCGAGCGGACGTTCCCGGTGCACTCGCCGAAGATCGAGCGCATCGAGCGCACGATGGAGGGCGACGTCAGCCGCGCCAAGCTCTACTACCTGCGCGGCAAGGTGGGCAAGAAGGCCCGCATCCGGGAGAAGCAGCGCACCTAGGCGCGGTCCGGGCGGGCCCGGGCTGACGTGGCGGCGCGGCGCCGTCCCGGCGCGCACCGGCCGTCCGCGCGCCTGTTCGCGCACGACCGGGCCCTCGGGGTCCCGCGCGTGGCGGGCGTCGACGAGGCCGGGCGGGGGTGCCTGGCCGGCCCCCTGGTGGTCGCGGCGGTCTGCCTCGACCTCGGCGCCCTGCGGCCCTCCGCACGCCGGGCCCTGGGCGACCTCGACGACTCCAAGCGCCTCGCGCCGGACGTGCGCGAGCGCGTCGCCGCCGCCGTCATGCGGCACGCCGAGCAGGTCGTGGTGATGATGGCCTCGCCCGCCACCATCGACCGCGACGGGCTGCACCGCACCAACCTGCGGCTGATGCGCGAGGCGCTCGCCCGGCTCGCGCCGTGCCCCGGCGTGTGCCTGGTCGACGGCTTCCTCCTCGGGCCCTCCGCGCCGGAGCACCGCCGGGTGGTCGGGGGCGACCGGCGCTCGGCGAGCATCGCGGCTGCGTCCGTGATCGCGAAGACCGCCCGCGACCGCCTGATGGCCGGTCCGGTCGCCGAGGCCTTCCCGCGCTACCGCTTCGCCGAGCACGTGGGCTACGCCACCCCGGTGCACCACGAGGCCCTGCGGCGCGAGGGCCTCTCGCCGCTGCACCGGCGCTCGTTCGACTCGGCGGCCTATCCCCGGGGCGTCCACGTCATGGCGGGCCCGCCGCGCCGGGCAGCCGGCGCACCCGCGCCCGGAGGCGTCCCAGCCGGACGGTGATCAGGTCCATCCGCACCTCGGCGTCCGGCGGCGGGGGGTGGAGGGCCAGCCAGGCGCGCGCCGCGCGCAGCATCCGGCGGCGCTGGGCGGCGGTGAGGGGCTCGTCGAGCGCCCGGGGGTCGGCGCGCGCCTTGACCTCGCACAGCAGGATCCGGCGGCCGCGCGCGGCCACGAGGTCGATCTCGCCGCCCGCGGCGCTCCACCGCCGGGCGAGGATCGTCCATCCGCGCCGGCGCAGGTGGCGCTCGGCGGCCCGCTCGCCCCGTCGCCCGGCCTGGTGCCGCTCGTCCACCCCGGCACCATCGCGCGCCGGGGCGCCACGGCGCCGGCCCCACCCGCGCCGGCTCCGTCACGGGCCGGTGACGACCCCCGTCAGCCCCAGCGGAAGCCCGTCGGCGCCGCCGCCACGGGAAGCGGCGTGCCGGGCAGGCCGGCGGGCGGATCCGGGTCGTTGTAGCCGCCGGGCGCGATGTCGTTGGGCGCGTCGGGGTGGAAGAGCGACGCCAGGTACTGGACCTGGCCGCGCCCCGGTCCGAGCTCGGTCTGACCGCCCGAGTAGGCCGCGATCCCGTTCGCCTCGAGGTGGTCGTAGGCCGCGAGCAGGCGCGACAGCGGCCCGAAGCGCGAGGGCTTCATGTTGACCGTGCGCGGCGTCCAGGGCAGGGCGAGGATGTCGTCGACCGAGTGCAGCGGGGCGTCCCAGGTGACGCGGTCCTCGTGCCCGGCCAGCGTCGCCCGGAGGGCCGGCGTCAGGCGTGGGTCCTCGATCATGGCGTCCGGGAAGGCCGCGAGCAGGCGCCCGTAGGTCGCCGGGTCGTCGGGCACCCCGAACGGGACGCTCTCGTACTGGCCCTTCATGTCGAGCGTGTCCACGACGCCCAGGGCGGCGAGCTCGCCGATGAGGGCGTCGTCCCACTCGTCGGTGGGGTCGAGCTTGAACCGCAGCGAGGGCTCCCGCGCCAGCCAGTCCCGGATGCGGTCGGCCGAGGGGGCGGTCCCCGGCGGCATGTCCAGGCGCGTCGAGACGACGAAGGTCAGCGGCGCCGGGGTGCGGCCGAGCGCCTCGGCGAGGCTGATGCCGGCCTGGCGCAGCGCGAGGTCGAGCGCGGCGCTCTCGTAGGCCCAGCGCCGGTAGTCCGGCGACATCGGGTAGATCGGCGCGCCGCCGTGGAAGAGGTCGAGCCCGTCCAGGTGCCGCGAGAAGGTGTCGACGGTCCACTCGCCGGCGAGCGGCAGCACCGCCCCGGCGGCCAGCTGGGTCTCGTGCTCGGCCGGGTCGTAGCAGACGTCCTCGCCGACCCCCTGCTCGCCGCCGCCCGCGAGGGCGATCACGGTGGTGAGGCGGCGGAACTCCGGGCCGAGCTCGAGCGCGAGCACCTCGAGCCCGTAGTCGTCGATGCGCAGCGGCAGGTCCCGGATGCGGTCGTAGGTGCTCACAGTGGCCTCCCGCGTCGACGTCTGGGCCATGCTGCCAGCCTCAGCCCCCCGGCGCCCGCCCGCCCTGCCTCCCGTCGCCCGATCACGCCCGGGGCCTCAGCGGCGCCGGACCATGAACTCCCGGGACAGGACCACCGCGCTGCGGCCGACGGTCAGGCGCACCCGGAGCCGATGCGGGCCGGGTGCCAGGCGCCCGAGGACGATGCGCCGCGAGCCGGCGGCCAGCGTGCGCCGGCGCACCGAGCGGACGTTCGCGTAGCGCGGCGCGCGCCGGGCGGCCGCCGGGCGCCGCCGCTGCACCGTCGCGACGACCGCGGCCCGGCGGTCCAGTGTCAGGGCGACGATCCAGCGGGCCCCGGAGCGGCGCACGCGCACCCCGGGACGTGATGCGGGCCGGGTCCGGCCGCCCGATGCCCCCGGTGCCCCCGGTGCCGCCGCTCCTGGCGGCATCGCCACGGGCGCGGGGATCTCGGGGATCCCGGGGACCGCGAGGGTCGCGTCGGCGCCCCGGCTGACGCCCGAAACGGCGTGCACGACCAGCCGGTGGTGCAGCACGCCGCCGGGAAGCCGGTCGACGTCCGCCGCGACCGCGCGCGCGGACGCCTGCGGCGGAAGCGGCCGTGTCGGCGTGGCGGCGCCGTAGCCCGGGGTGGGGCCGTACTCGACGTGGTACGCGAGCCACTCGGACGAGCCCGGGACGGTCCCCGTGAGGCGGGCCGACGTCGGCCCGGTGAGGATCGCCGGGCCGGTGACGGCGCCGGGGCCCGGCGCCGGCGGCGGCACGGCGGCGAGGGCGCCCATGGCGTCGAGGCGGGCCCCCGTGGCGACCTCGCCGTCGAGCGCCGCGAGGCGCTCGGCGCCGTCGAGCACCGCGCGGCGCAGCATGCGGGTGGACGCCTCGGGCGCGGTCGCCAGCACCAGGGCCGCGACCCCCGCCACGTGGGGCGCGGCGAAGGAGGTGCCGCTGAGCGGGACGGCCGTCGTCGCGCCCGCGCGCGGCGGCCCGATCACGTGGACGCCCGGGGCGGCGACGTCGACTCGCACCTCGCCGTGGTTGGAGAAGCCGGCGAGGGCGTCCGACTGGTCGGTCGCGGCGACGCAGACGACGTTCTCGAGGTCGAGCGCGCACGGGTAGGTGCGGGACCCGCTCGTCAGGGCGTCCTGGTCGTCTCCGGCCCCGTCCGGGCCGCCGTTGCCCGCGGCGGTCACCACCAGCATGTGGGGCGCCCCGCGGATCGCCTCGCGGATCGCCTCGGAGTACGGTCCGCCGAAGGAGGCGTTGAGGATCCGCGCGCCCATCGTCGCCGCGTAGGTGATGCCCGCCGCGAGATCGGCCGTGGTGCCGAGGCCCTCGGCGTCGAGCCCGCGCACCGGGATCAGCCGGGCCGACCAGTTCACGCCCGCGATGCCCCGGCCGTCGCCGCCCCTCGCGGCGATCACGCCCGCCACCGTGCTGCCGTGGCGGTCGGGGCCCTCGTCGGAGGGGTCGGCGTCGCCGTCGACGACGTCCCAGCCGCGCCAGTCGTCGACGAGCCCGTTGCCGTCGTCGTCGATCCCGTTCGCCTCGCGCCCGTCGCCGCTCTCGCCGGGGTTGACGACGCCCAGGTTCGGGATCAGGTCGGGCGCCGTGAGATCGACCCCGCCGTCGAGGACGGCCACGCGCACCCCGGGGTCCCCGGTGGTGAGGTCCCACGCCTCGGTCGCCCGGATGTCCGCCCCCGGGACGCCCTGCTCGCCGCCCACGGACTGGCCCGTGTTGCGCAGCGCCCACTGGAAGGGGAAGAGGGGGTCCGCGGGCACCGCCGTCGAGGAGTGCCAGCGGTTGGGCTCCGCCCAGCGCACGGTGGGGTCGGTGCGAAGCCGCGCGAGGGCCCGGGGCGTGCCGCCCGGCGCCGGCACCCGGGCCAGGCGTGCCCCGCGCGGTGTGAGGCGGGCGCCGAGGCGCACGCCGGTGCGCCGCTCGAGGGCGGCGCGCGCGGCCGGGGAGTCGACGTCGAGGCCGACGAGCACCTCGCCCGTCACCACGTCGCCGCTGCGCGGGGCGGCCGCGGCCGGAGCCGCGGCGGTCGCGCCGACGATCAGGAGTGCCGCGGCGAGCAGGCGCGGTGTGGGGCAGGCGGTCACGGGTGGCCGATCCGGCCGGAGGTTAGGCGCTCGCGGGCCCCTCGTCACCTGGACGGACGATCAGGTGGCGGCCACGTCGCCGCCGGCCCCACGCGGCCTCAGGACCCCGGTCGCGCCTCCGGATAGCTGATGATCTCGGTGGCGAGGGAGCCGGGCCCCTCCAGGTAGATGCTGCGGGTGGCGTCGCGGTGCGTGGCGATCTGCGCGCCGTGCTCGGCGGCCAGGACCTCGAGCTCCTCGTCGGACACCCGGAACGCCACGTGGGGCGGGTGCTGGCCGGGCAGCACGAACGCCATGCGGACGCCCGCCGACTCGACGAGCGCCCAGGTCGGGTCCTGGTGGAGCACGGTGCTGCCGGGGACGGTGCGCACCTGCCAGGCGACGGCCTCGGCGATGTCGGGCACCTGCTGGGCGACGTGGTCGAACCTCACGGTCACCTCCTCGGGGGTGTCTCCACAGGGTAGGCCCTTCAGCCCCCCGAGGGGGCCACCCAGAGCGTCCGCACAACGCCCGCCGCCACCTGCGCGCGCAGGCGCGGCACGGGGCGGCGCACCCCGCGCTCGCGTCCCGTGACCAGATGCCACGAGGCACCCGCCCGCGTCGCCTTCGGGTAGAGGGCCCGCATGCGCGCGACGCTGTCGCCGGGGGCGAGGCCCCGGGCCGTCCGCCAGCCCGGGCCGGTCAGTTGGGCGCGGCGCATCCGCGCGAGCGCCGGGTCGCAGCCGGCCCCGCCCCCGGCCACGAGCACGGCGGCGCCGTGACCCGCCCAGCGCACCAGGCACACGTCGCCCCGCCCCGCGCGCGTCGACGTCGGCGGCCCCAGCAGCAGGAGCCCCTCGGCCAGCGCCCCGCGTCGCGCGCGCCACCCGGCCAGGCGCACCGCGCCGTCGCCGGCGACCACGATGCGCAGCTCGGGCGCCAGGCCGACGGTCTGGGGCGGGGGCTCGGGCACCCCGGCGTGGGCGAGCATCGACCGCCAGATGCGCAGCACCTTCCCGGCGTAGAGCGGGTCGGTCGCCCAGTTCCCGCCGCCCATCGCCTCCCACACGGGCGCGCGGCCGTAGGGGCGCACCAGGGTGAAGCGGATGTCGGCGAGGGGGCGCGCGAGGGCGAGCGGGTCGGCCGTCGGCGCCGCATACGCGTAGAGGTGCTGGATCTGCGCGCGCACGCCGAGCTCGGCGCTCGGGAACGCCAGCCCGCGGGGGCAGGAGTCGCACGCGCCCAGGCCCGAGAAGTTCAGGTCGCTCGGCCGGACGATCCCGCCGTAGCGCAGGTTGCCGGTCTCGAGCATCGCCTGGGCGAAGGCGATGTCGCCGCGCACCCCGTGCGCGGCGCCCTCGTCCACGAACCGGGCGGCGATCTCGGCGACCGGCACGGGGCTCCGCGAGAGGATGCCGGTCGAGGCGTACCAGGCCGTGATCTGCTCCACGCTGAGCAGCGAGGATCCGAGCACCGGCGTCCCGGTCAGGGGCGGCGTCCGGGCGCCCGCCGCGGCGGGCAGGATGAGGCCCAGGGCGATGGCCAGCGCGAGGAGCAGGCGGCGGAGCGGTGCGGAGGGCACCGGCGGTGTGTACCGGTCAGCGGGGCCGGCGTCGAGCCCCCGGGGTGGGCCGACCCCCGCGCGGGGGTCGGCTAGGCCCCCTCCTCGCGCAGGAACTGGTGCACGAAGGCGATCGCCATGCTCCCCTCGCCCACGGCCGCGGCGACGCGCTTGACGGGCCCGAGGCGGACGTCGCCGCAGGCGAAGATCCCCGGGACGCTCGTCTCCAGCAGGAATGGGTCGCGGCCGTGGGCGGCCCGCAGGCCCTCCGGCACGTCCGGGCCGGTCAGGACGTACCCCCGGCCGTCGGTGGCGATCTCCGGGGGCAGCCACCCGGTCTCGGCGTTGGCCCCGATGAACACGAACAGGCCCCCCGAGGCCAGCTCGCGGGTGGCTCCCGTGTCGCGGTCGCGCACCGTGACGGCCTCGAGCGTCCCGTCACCCCGGACGCCGACGACCTCCGTGCGCTCCGCGACGGCGATCCCCGGCCGGGCGCCGATCTGGTCGACCAGGTACCGCGACATGCCGGCGTCCAACCGGTCCCCACGGCAGAGGATCGTCACGCTCCGCGCGTGGTTGGCGAAGAACAGGGCCGCCTGACCGGCCGAGTTGCCGGCGCCGACGATGTGGACGTCGAGCCCGTGGGCGCTCGTCGCCTCGCTGCGGGCCGCGCCATAGGAGATCCCCTTGCCGACCAGGCGCTCGAAGCCCTCGATCGGCAGGTGCCGCCAGCTCACCCCCGTCGCCAGGATGACGGTGCGCGCGCCGATGACGTCGCCGCCGTCGAGGTGCACCTGGCGGGCGGCCACGTCGATGCGGGTCACCGAGCGCGTCACCAGGATCTCGGCGCCGAGGCGCCGCGCCTGCCGGAGCGCCCGGCTGGAGAGCTCGTCGCCCGAGACGCCGGCCGGGAAGCCGAGGTAGTTCTCGATCCGCGAGGACGTGCCGGCCTGGCCACCCGGCGCCTCGCGCTCCACGACGATGGTCCGGAGGCCCTCCGAGGCGCCGTAGACCGCCGCGGCCAGCCCGGCCGGCCCCGCGCCGATGATGAGCGTGTCGTACCCGGCGGCGAGGGGCTCCGTGGCGAGCCCCAGCAGCTCGGCGGCGCGGCCGGGGCGCGGCCGCACCACGGTCTTCCCGCCCACCACGCGGATGGCCGGCCGGTCGCCGGGGCCCGGGAGCGGGCCCCCCCAGGCCTCCTCGGCGTCCGCCATGTCCGGGGTGATCCAGCGGAAGGTGACCTGGTTGCGGTCGAGGAACCGGCGCAGCCGCGCGCACTCGGCCTCCCACCGGTCGCCGGCGACGAGCGCCCGCGGCGGGGGCTGGTCGGCGGTGATCTCCTCGAGCCCGCCGATCCGCGCGCGGGCCAGCTCGCCGAGCCGGATGGCGACGTCCGGCGTCCGGGCGGCGATCGCGTGGTAGTCGGCCGCCCCGAGGCGCATCAGGCGGGTCGGCTCGGTTGCGCGGAAGCCGAAGGGGAACGCGGTTCCGAGCGCGATCGGGACCTCGCCGACGAGCTCCCCCGCGCCGCGTCCGCCGACCACCCGCTCGACGCCGTCGGTCGTGGCGACGGTCTCGAGGTGGCCCTCCAGCACGGCGAACAGCGCCCGCTCGTCGCCGGGGTGGATGGCGTACTCGCCCGGGCCGAGCCGGATGTCCGCGGCGAGGCGGGCGAGTCGCTCCCGCTCGACGGGCGCCAGACACGCGAACACGCCGATCCCGCCGACCTCGTCGGCGGTCACCATGGGCGCACGCCGCCCCGGTCCACCCTGCCTCCTCGTCGAGGGGCCGGGAGACTACCGGCCGGCACGCAGCGCGGTCACGGCGCGGTGGGCGGACCGGCCGGGGGAGGTCGGCCTCGCCCGTGCGGACGTCCGGAACATCACCCGAGGCGGCGAGATCGGTGTTCGACCCGGCGATGGATCGGTGTTTCACCCGATGCGCCGGGCGGTCGGAGGGAGCGGGAATTCCCGTTGAGACGATGCTCTCGGTGAACGAGCTTCGAGCGGCGGAGCCCGGACCTCGGAACCTTCCACGAGACGAGCCGCGGAGGTGGGCACCGGGGATGGGGATTCTCGTCGTGGCGGCCGTCATCGCAGCAGGCCTCTACTGGCTCGTGCTCGTGCACAGAAGCCGGCGGCATCAGGCCCCGGGCGGCGACGACCGACGCGCCGAACGTGCTCGACTGGCGAAGATCGCGGCACTGATGCTGACCGGGCTCGGTGGCGCCTTCTTCCTGGTGTTCGCCGTCGGGGAGATGGCGGGAGGGGACATCGCCGGCATTCAGCACCTGCCCCCCGCAGCCGTTCTCGGCGCACTGCTCTGGCTCGGATGGACGCGGCCGCGCGCGGCCGGCATCGTCCTGCTCGCGTTCGCCGTCCTGCTCGGCGTCGCCGCCGTCGTCACCGTCGCCGTCGAGGGAGTCCGCCTCGGGGAATCGTGGATGGTGCTGGTGATCCCGCTCGTGCCGGTACCGACGGGGATGCTCTTCCTCCTGGCAGGTCGGGACGAACGAGGACAGTGCTGAGTTGCCGGTCCGGGTGGGGCGAACCACCCGCAGCACGGCGATCTGAAGGCACGTCGGAGGCAGAGCGCGCGGGCGGCGGCCGCGGCGCAGTCACGGCGCGCATGCGGCACACCCGCGTGCGGATCCGCGCGCCGGCCGCTGCGAGGGTCCCTCGCGTGGTCGCCCAGCTCGTCAGCCCGGCCGTCCTCGGCCTCGAGACCTCCACGGTTCTGGTGGAGGTCGACCTGCGCGCCGGCCTCCCCGCGTTCGCCGTCGTGGGGCTCGCCGACGTGGCGGTGCAGGAGGCCCGCGAGCGCGTGCGCTCGGGCATCGCCAATCAGGCGTTCACGGTCCCTGCGCGGCGCATCGTCGCCAACCTGGCGCCCGCGGACCTGCGCAAGGCGGGCCCCCAGTACGACCTGCCGCTCGCCCTCGCGGTGCTCGCGGCCTCCGGCCAGGTGGCGCCGGCGGCCCTGGCGGGCGTCGGCGCGGTGGGCGAGCTGGCCCTCGACGGCGCCCTGCGCCCCGTACCGGGGGCCCTGGCGATGGCCGAGCACGCGGCGCGCAGCGGGTGGCGGCGCCTGGTGGTGCCGCGCGCCAACGCCGCCGAGGCGGGGCTCGTCCCGGGGATCGAGGTCCTCGGCGCGGAGACCTTGCGGGCGGCGGTCGATCAGCTCGAGGGCCGCTGCGCGCCGGAAGTGGTGCGCCTCGACGCCGCCGCCCTCCTCGCGGCGGCCACGGCCGGCGGCGGACCCGACATGGCGGAGGTGCGCGGCCAGGGCGCCGCCCGCCGGGCGCTCGAGGTGGCCGCCGCGGGGGGCCACTCGCTGCTGATGATCGGCCCGCCCGGCGCGGGCAAGACGATGCTCGCGCGCCGGATGCCCGGCATCCTGCCGCCGCTGCTCCTCGAGGAGGCGATCGCGGTCACGCGGATCCATTCGGTGGCGGGGCTCACCGACCCGGGCTGCCCGCTGGTCACCCGCCGCCCCTTCCGGGCGCCGCACCACACCGTCTCCGCGCCGGGCCTGGTCGGCGGCGGCAGGATCCCGCGGCCGGGGGAGGTCAGCCTCGCCCATCACGGCGTCCTCTTCCTGGACGAGGTCTGCGCGTTCGCGCCGTCGGCGCTCGACGCGCTGCGCCAGCCCCTCGAGGAGGGGCGCATCGACGTGACGCGCTCGATGGCGACCGCCCGCTTCCCGGCGCGGCCTCTCCTCGTGTGCGCCGGGAACCCCTGCCCCTGCGGGTTCGACGGCGATCCCGTGCGCCGCTGCGTGTGCCCCCCGGGACGGGCCGAGGCCTACCGTGCCCGCCTGTCCGGCCCGGTCGCCGACCGCATCGACCTGCACGTCGAGGTGCCGCGCCTCGACCGGGACGAGCTCGTGGCCGGGGGGGCAGCCGGAGAGGCCAGCGCGGCCGTGCGCGCGCGGGTGGCGGCCGCGCGCGGGCGGGCCCACGCGCGCGGGCAGGAGCGCCCCAACGCCGAGCTCGGGCCCGCCGGAGCCCGCGCGGCCGCCGCGCTCGACCGCCCCGCCCGGGCGCTGCTCGGCCGGGCGGTGGACCGGCTCGGGCTCTCGGCGCGCGCCCACGACCGCATCCTCCGGGTGGCCCGCACGGTGGCCGACCTCGCCGGAGCCGACGCGGTCGCCGCCGAGCACGTCGCCGAGGCGATCGGCTACCGGTCGGGTGCGGCGGCGGGCGAGAGGGCGGCATGAGCGCCCCGGCCGGCTGGTCGCTGGGGCTGGCGCGCCTCGCCGCGCTCCTCGGCCGCGACCTCCAGCGGGCGGCGCGGATCGCCGGCGGTCCCGGGGCGCTGTGGCGGGCGCGGCCGCCCGCCCTCGGACGGGCGCTCGGCGTGGAGGGCACCGAGCTCGCCGCGGCGGTGGCGGCCCGCCGGGGCATCGATCCGGCCCTCGATCGCCGGGACCTCGCCGCGGCCGGCGTCGTCCACGTCGGCGCGGACGAGGCGGGGTTCCCGGCCGCCCTCGCGGCGCTGCACGACCCGCCGTTCGGGCTGTTCGGGCGAGGCGATGTCGGTCCGTCCCTCGCGCGCCTCGCCGAGGGCCCGGCCGTGGCGATCGTCGGCAGCCGCCGCGCCACGTCCGCCGGGCTGGCCCTGGCGCGGGAGCTGGCGGCGGACCTCGCCGGGCGCGGGGCCGTGATCGTGAGCGGCCTGGCGCACGGGATCGACGCGGCGGCCCACGAGGGCGCGCTGGAGGCCGGCGGCGTCACGGTGGCCGTGCTCGGATGCGGAGTCGACGTCCCCTATCCGCGGCGCAATCGCGCGCTGGCCGCCCGCATCGCCGAGCGGGGGGCGCTGCTGTCGGAGTACTGGCCGGGGACGCCCCCCGCGCCCTGGCGTTTCCCCGCGCGCAACCGCATCGTCGCCGGGGTGGCGGGCGCCGTCGCGGTGATCCAGGCGGGCCGCCGGTCGGGGGCGCTGATCACCGCCGACTTCGCGCTCGAGCTGGGGAGACCGGTGCTGGCCGTGCCCGGCTGGCCCGGGGCGCTTGCCTCCGAGGGCTGCAACGGGCTCCTGCGCGCGGGGGCGGCCCTCCTCGAGGGCGCCGAGGACGTCGTCGCCGAGCTGCCCCACGCCGCGTGGCGCGCCGCCGCGGGGGCGGGGGCGGAGCCGCCCGAGGGCCTGCCGGGCCGGGTCTACGGCCTCCTCGCGCGGGAGCCGACGGGCGCCGACGGCCTCGCCGGGATGCTCGACGAGGACCCCGCGGCGATCGCGCGCGCCCTCGCCCTGCTCGAGATCGACGGGCTCGTGGTGCGCGGCGAGGGCCAGCGCTGGTGGGCGGCGCCGCTGCGGGCGCGGGCGGCGCCCGGGGCGGCTCAGCCGATCCGGACGACGGGCGGCAGCTCGTAGCCGCCGTCGACGATCGCGGGCCGCGGCTCGTACAGGCGCAGGATCGGCCGGAAGCGGCCGGCAGGCGTGGGGAGCCAGTTGGCCCGGGCCACCGGGTCGTCGGGCGGATCGTGCTGCATCGTGATCGTGAGCGAGCCGTCGTCCGCCGTCACCAGGCCCGAGGTGCGGTCGCCGATCGAGTAGCGGCCGATCGGGTTGGCGACGAGGAAGAAGTCGGGCATGTCGTACATCGTCACCGACCAGAAGGCGTCCACCGGGGGAGGGGCGGCGAAGCGCAGCTCGTAGCGGTTCGCGCCGTCGAGGGGGGCGCCGTCGCCGTCCAGGTAGACCGTGGCGTAGGCGGCCTCGTAGCCGTGGTTGCCCCAGAGCCCGCCGCGGGCCGAGAGGGCGCGCACCAGCAGTCGGCCGGGGCCGTCCTCCAGCTTCCACCCGGGGTCGTCGAGCGCGCCGACCTCGAAGAAGTCGAGGTTGTAGTCGAACACGTGGTACGTCAGCTGCCAGCCGTTCTGGGCGGGGAAGCCACCGTCGGTCAGCGCGGCCTCCATCGCCGCGCGGCCGGCCGCCAGGCCGTCGCGCAGGGCGCCCGCGAGCGCCGGGTCGGGGTCGACGTAGGGCGACTCCGCCGCCAGCAGCCCGATGGGCTCGAAGGCGGCGTGCCGGGCCGCGTCGCGCGGTGCCGGCGGGAATGCCTGCATCCAGACGCGGAGCCGCTCGTAGAATGCGATGTCGGCGTCGACGGCGGCGTCGGGCTCCGGGATCCCGAGCCCCGGCGCCGAGGGCGTGAGACGGAGGCCGGCCTGCAGCGCGGCGACGGCGGGCAGGTCGTCCGAGCCGGCGACGGCCCAGCGACCGACGATCACCGCGATGGCGGTCGGCAGGCGGATGACCCGCACGCCGGAGGGCACCTCGCCGCGCCATCGGGGCGGCACCAGCAGGAACGACCCGGCGGCGGTCCCGGTCGCCCGGTGGCCAACGTAGGCGAAGTTGTTCGTCCAGGCGTCGACGAACTGCAGGACGTGGTAGCGGCCCTGCGTGTCGGGCACGTCCAGCCGCACCGGCCCACCCGAGGCGTCCACGATGGCGATCGAGTAGATCGTGTCGTTGTTGATCGACACGAACGTGTCCTCGGGGCCGGCGAGGCGCGAGGCGTGGCCGACCTCGTTGAACGGCGTCGGGGCGACGCCGGCGACCCCCTCGCGCACCATGCGCAGCACCTCGTGCATGTTGAAGTCGAGGGGGAAGCCGTAGATGAACGCGTCTCTCGCCAGGTCGACGAGGGTCGCGTCGCCGGGGCGGTCCGGTGCTCCGGTCACGTGCGGCTCCTCCTGCGGGGATCTCAGAGGGCGGCGATGGTACCGCGCCGGACCGCGGTCGCTCTCATCCCATGCGGGCCGCACACGTCCAGGGCGCAGTCCGGGACGGCGGTGCAGTAGGCGACGACCTGCCCGGCGATCGCCTCGCGGCCCTCCAGCCGCGCGTACTCGGCGAGCACCCCGGCGGGCGTGGAGGCGCTCGCCACCATCGCGCCGTCGCGTGCGTTCCGCCCCTCGACGAGCCTCGTGACCGACATTCGAGGCCCTCCGGTGCCCGGGCCGCGGCGTCGGCGCGACCATCCGCCCGGCGTGCCGCGCGGGCAGGCACGGGGCCGATGCGGTTGCGGCATCCGGAACCGGCGCGCACGGCGCGCCGGGCGTGGCTCAGCGGGTGGTCGCCCTCCGGCGGCTGCCGCCGCTCGGGCTGTCCGCGGCGTCGTAGGCGCCGAGGACCTCCTCGGCGAGGTCCGCGACGGTGCGGCGCAGGGCGACCGGCTCGAAGAGGACCGCCTCGCCCTGGTACTTGAGGAGCTCCTTCACCAGCCACTCCTCGCTGGCGTAGGGGATCTCCACGAGCACCGAGCCGTCGGCGAAGCGCTCACGCGAGCGGTGCTTCTCGAGCATCCAGCGGGCGAGGGACGGGGCGCACCAGACGGAGGCGCTCTGGGCGACGGTCGGGCCCTCCTGCGGGTGGCTGCCCCACGGCATGTAGGGGCCCGAGGTCGAGATCTCCGGGCGGCGGGGGAAGCGCTCCTCCAGCAGCACCGCGCTGCGCAGGCGGTCGAGGCGGAAGGTGCGCCGGTCCTCGGCGCGCCGGCAGTAGGCGACCACGTACCAGGCGTCCTGGGCGTTGACGAGCAGGTGCGGCTCGATGACCCGCTTGGTGATGGCCCCGCGGGACTCGGTCCAGTAGTCGATCTCCATCAGCCGGTCCTCGCGGATCGCCTGGCTGACGGCGGTCGCGAGCCCGGTGTCCTGCACCTGGGCGCGTCCCAGCTCGACGGTCGGCAGGCTGTCGCCGCCGATGGCCGCCTCCACCTTGGCGCGGACCGAGCTGAGCGACGAGCCCGCCTCGGTGGGGAGGCGGTCGCCGATGAAGTCGAGCGTCCAGAGGAGCGCCTTCGCCTCGAGGGGCGACAGGCGCGCCGGCCGCGCGAAGCGGTCGCCGTAGGTCTCCTTCTGCACCACCACCGTGTCGCCGTCGAGCTGGGCGAAGAGGGCGTAGCAGCCACCGCCGAAGTTGATGAGGTTGAGCAGGCCGATGTCGTCCTCGAGCACCCTCCGGTCGAGGTTGAGGGACGCCCGCAGCTCGGCGACGGGGATGTGGGCCTCGGCCGAGTCGCCGCAGGCGGCGAGCAGCCGGGTCATCAGCGCGAGCAGGCGCGCGAAGCGCTCGGCCGGGACCACCCGCTCCGGGCTCTGGGACGAGGCCGCGGGCGCCTCCGCCGGGGGTGCCGGCGCGGGGGCGGACGCGACGACGGCCGCGGCGCCCGGCGCCGGGCGCGGCCCGTCGGCCTCGTGGCGGTCGCGCACCAGCTCGAGGGCGCTCACGACGGCCTCGCGCAGCTCCGGCGGGTCGACGACCCGCGCCTCGGGCCCGAGGCCGAGGATCCAGGACACCAGCTCGCGCCGGCTGCCGTAGCCGGTGGTGTAGACGCCCGAGCCGTCGGCGCCGATCGCCGTGGCGCCGTAGGCGCCGAACATCTGGTCGACCCACCAGGCGATGGTGGGCGTGAGCGCGATCGTCGCCGTCTGCTCGGTCGAGTCGAGCTGCCACGGCGCGCGGTCGCGGTAGCGCGACAGGTCGAAGTCCTGCGGCGCCTTGAAGTCGTGCTCGGCGCGCGTCTTGAAGGTGATGCGCCCCTCGATGCGCGAGAGCCGGAACATGCGGGTGGCCTCGCGCTCGTGCGAATGGCCGATCATGTACCAGTTGCCCGCGGAGTAGAGCAGCGAGTAGGGGTCGACCTCGCGCTCGGCGCGCTCGTCGCGGCCGATCGAGTAGTAGGTGAAGCGGATCGTCTTGCGGCGGCTGATCGCCGACTCGATCTTGCTGAGGTGGTTCGCGACCTCGGGCGAGTAGTCGCCGCCCAGGAGGTTGACCGAGACGCTGCGCGCGGCGTGGTCGTCGAGCGGGCTCGGCCGGCCGAGGGTCAGGTGCTGGAGCGCCAGGCGCAGCGGCTCGGCGTACGCGAACTGGCCCTCGAGCAGGTAGAGGCAGGTCTGCAGGGCCGACAGCTCGGCCTCGTCGAAGTCGAGCTCCGGCAGGTAGTAGTTCTCGGGCGGGAGGGCGTAGAGGTCGCCCTGGAAGGGGTCGTCGCCCGGCCGCTCGACGGCGAGCCGGAGCCCCATCGCCTCGATCTCGGCCCGGTCGGCGTAGAACCGGCGCAGGAACGCCTGCTCGGTCATGCCGCCGTAGCCCTCGACGGCCTCGTGGATCTCGTCGGCCGTCACCGGTCGCTGCTGCGACATCAGGAAGGCGACCAGGGAGAGCTGGCGGACCAGCTTGTCGTCGTCTCTCATCGCCATGATCGCGTGCTCACAACCCGCCTCTCGTGGCGCTCGATTGTAGCCCAGGCCGTCCTCGCGGGCCGTTGCGCCCGGGGTGCGGCGACCGCTCGGAGCGGGGAGAACGCGCGGACGCTCACGGGCGCGGGGGCAGCGCCGGCGCGGCGGCGCGGTCGGACATCAGGTCGCGGTGCGCCGCCCCCGCGAGGCGCAGCTCGAGCGGCACGAGCAGGGCGACCGGCACCAGCGCCCAGGCGAGGTGCGGCGCCAGCACGGCGGCCGTTCCGAGCCCGCCGGCCATCCCCAGGAGGATGACCGCCAGCTCGCAGCGGGTGACCGACGCGGCGTCGTCCGGGTCGGCGGCGGCGTGGGGGATCAGGGCGAGCGCGAAGGCCGTCGCCGCGACCGCGAACGCGGCGTCGACGAGGGCCGTCGCCAGCAGGGCGGCGGCCAGGGCGATCACGGCCCAGGCGATCGCGTAGCGGCGGCCCGACGCGCCGAGCAGCACGATCGTGGTCGTCTTCGGCGGCAGCGCGCGGCTGTCGGGGGCGCGGTCGAGGTAGTGGTGCATCATCAGCATCGCGACGCAGGACGCGGCGTAGGCGATGCCCGCCAGCGCCACGCCGCCCGACAGCGAGCCGCGCTGCAGCAGGTACGCCCCCGTCGCGCAGCCCCACACGCAGGTGAACGCGATCGCCTCCCCGGTGAAGGGGTGGTAGGACGCGCGCACCGGCGGCAGCGTGTAGAGGACGGCCCCGGCCAGGCCGCCCGCGCCGTAGAGCAGCAGCACCCAGCCCCAGCGGGAGGCGGCCATCACTCCAAGGACGGCGGCCGCGGCGGCCGCCGCGACGGCGACGGCCGCGAGCGCGTGCGGGCCGAGCAGCCCCGAGGCGATCACCTTGCTGCCGCCGCTGATCACGCGCGGCGCGGGGTCGCGGTCGGTGCCCGAGCGCCAGTCGGCGATCTCGTTGACCGCGTGGGCCACGAGCCCCTGGAGGAGCACGCCGATCGCCACGGCCACCAGGTAGGCGGGCACCGACGTGCCGGCGCCGTCGTGCCAGGCGAGCGCCGTGCCGAGCGTGATGGCGGTGAAGGACCACTGGAGCACCGGGATCACGCGGATCTCGAGCCAGAGGCCCAGCAGCGCTCGGCGGACCCTGCCCATGGGGCACCATACCGTCGCCGCCGCGGCCGCTGGTACCCTCCCGGCATGCCGGTCTTCCAGCACGTCCACTCGGTCCCCGACGAGGACGAGCTCGCGCAGCTCGTCGGTGCCGCCACCCCGCACTTCGCCTTCCAGATCCGCACGCGGGTGGCGCAGTACGCCGACGCGCTGCCGCCGGACCACCCGCGCCAGCCGGAGCTGCGGCGGCACCTCGAGCGGCTCGACCGCCTGGGCTACTCGGGCGAGTCCGCCGGGGTCAGCGAGCCCGACCTGCCGGCCCGCCCCCCGGTGGCGCCCCCGGCCTGAGGTCGCGGGCGAGCGCGCAGCGGGTCACGCGGCTGAAGATCCTGAGGATCCGCGCGGTCGCCCCCCACACGTCCTCGCCCTCCAGCGGGTAGCGCAGCTCGAGCGGCGCGGGCTCGGCCGGCAGCCGCTCGTCCGCGGCGAGCAGGTCCGCGACCGCCGCGTGGATGACCCGCGCGACCTCGCGGTCGCTCGGGACGGCGGCCATGGGGGCGTGCAACACCGCCACGAACGGCCGGATGACGAAGCCGGAGGCCGCCGTGTGCACGTCGTCAAGCTCGCCGATCACCCGCAGGTCGCCCCGGCGCAGGCCGACCTCCTCCTCGGTCTCGCGCAGCGCGGCGTCGCGCGGCGTGGGGTCGTCGGCCTCGATGACGCCCCCCGGCAGGGAGATCTGCCCGGGGTGCGAGGGGAGGTCGTCGGACCGCTTGGTGAGGAGCAGGTGCGGCGCGCCGACGTGCTCGTAGAGCACGATCAGGACCGCGGCGCGGCGACCCGGCCCCGGCAGCTCCCGCGGGCTGCGCCCGCGCAGGGCCTCCTCCAGCGCGGCGGCCAGGCCGCCCAGCCCGGGCAGGACCGGCGGCGCGGGCGGCGGGCAGGGGGCGGTCGCGGGCATCGTCCGAGTGTACGCCCGGCGGACCGGGTGCCCGGTCTGCCACGCTCTGCCGCATGACCGCCCCGCCCGCCGACGCCGAGGCCGCGGTCGCCGCGCTCGTGGAGGAGCTCGCGGCGGCGCGCGAGGCGGCCCGCGCGCTCGCCGGCCGCGACCCCCTCGGGGTGCGGGCCGTCGAGCCGTCCCCGGGCCGCCGCGGCTACGTCGTGGCCTTCGCGGGGCCGGCCTTCCTCTGCCTCGACGGTGCCCTCGGCGCCGAGGCCGACGCCCGCAGGGCCCGCGAGTCGGCCTCCGCCTCGCTGCTCTGGGAGGACCTCGAGCTGATGGTCGACGCGGAGGCCCTGCGCGAGCTCGCCTCCGCCGCGGGCCGTGTACTCGCCCTCGGGCAGGACCCGCGCGGCATCCTCGCGCCGATCGGCGCCGTGGCGGCCCGGGCGCTCGAGCTGGCGGCCTGGCGCGAGGAGCCGGTGCGCGCGGTCGCCTCCCTGCCCGACCTCGACGACGGCGTCGCGCTCCAGGAGCGCCTGGCCGGGGCCTGGGCGCGCTTCATGCGCGTGTCCGAGCCCCTGGTGGCCGTGCAGGACGACCTCGACCCCGACCTGCGCGAGGCGCTGCGGGACCTGGAGGGGGCCGCGGCCCGGGCCGGCGCCGGGCAGCGCCTGGCGGACCGGCTCGCCGCCGCGATGCCCGCCTGCCAGGAGGGCGCCTCCGAGATGCTCGGGGCGCACCTGACGCGGTTGCGGCCGGAGGCGCCGTGAGCCTGCACGGCACCGAGATCTCGTTCCGGCTCGGGCCGGGCACCCTCGAGGAGGCGCGCGCCCTCGCCGCGCGGCTCGCGCGGGCGTCGCAGGGGGCGCGCCGGCACGTCCTGTTCGCGGCGCCCGAGGCGGGGGAGTACGGCTGCCTGGCCGAGTGGGACGACCCCGCCGCCGCCGCCGCATTCGCCGCCCGCCCCGCCGTGCGCGCCGTGCTGGCCGAGCTGGAGGAGCGGCTGGGGTCCGCGCCGCGGGTGCGCGTCTACGCCATGGAGGAGCAGCACCCGGGAGCGGCCTGAGCCGGGCCGGGCGCCGGGTCTATACTCGCCCCGTGGAGCCTCGCACCTTGGTCGTCATGGACGGGGACCAGACCGGCCAGGAGCTCCTGGACGAGGCGCTCCGCGTGCTCGACCCCGCGGTCACCGGCCTGCCGCTCACGTTCGAGCGGCACGACCTGTCGCTCGAGAACCGGCGCGCCACCCGCAACCAGGTGGTCTTCGACGCCGCCGCGGCCACGGTGCGGCACGGGTTCGGGCTGAAGGCGGCGACGATCACCCCGGAGGGGGCCGGCGACGTCGGGAGCCCCAACGCGCTGCTGCGCGAGGCGATCGGCGGAAAGGTCATCATCCGCACCGGCCGCCGCCTCTCGGGCGTGCGGCCGCTCGGCGGCATCCACGCGCCGATCTCGGTGGTGCGGATGGCGGTCGACGACGCCTACAACGCTCGCGAGTACCGCGAGGGCGCGGGCGACGACGAGCTCGCCTGGCGGGTCGAGCGCATCTCGCGCCGCACCTGCCGCGCCGTCGCCGAGTTCGCGTTCCTCCAGGCGCGGCGCATGCACGCCACCGTCTTCGGGGGGCCCAAGTGGACCGTCTCGCCGGTCTACGAGGGCATGCTGAAGGAGGAGCTCGACGCCGCCGCCGAGCGCCATCCGGACGTCCGCTACCGGCCCATCCTGATCGACGCGCTCTATGCGGCCCTCGTCAGCCACTCCGGCGACGCCCTGGTGGTCCCCGCCCTCAACCGCGACGGCGACTGCCTGTCGGACATGATCCTGCAGCTGTTCGGCTCGATCGCGGGCGCCGAGTCGCAGCTGCTGGCCTTCGACGAGTCGTTCGCGGCGAGCGCCGTGATGGCCGAGGCACCGCACGGCACCGCGCCGACGCTCCAGGGCAAGAACGTCGCGAACCCGCTCGCGATGATCCTCGCCGGCGCGTCGGTGCTGCCCTACATGGGCGACGGCCAGGCGCCGGTGGTCTCACGCGCGATCTACGAGGGGGCGCTGGAGGCGATCGCCGAGGGCGTCCGCACCGCCGACCTCGGCGGGGGCGCCGGCACCGATGAGTTCACCGACGAGGTGATCAAGCGGGTGCGCACCAAGCTGGACGTCTGGTCGGCGCTCGGGGAGAGCGCGCTGCGCTACTAGCCGGCCGGTTCGTCCCGTCGGGGTGATGCTCCGCCGGTCCCGCCGCCCTACCCTCGCCGCACCGCGTCGAGAACACGGAGGAGACCGATGGGTAATCGACCCGACCGGCACGCGCGCGCGATGCTGCCGATCCCCGACCGGCCGGATCCGGGGCTCACCACGTACGACGCCAAGGACCCGGAGACGGCGTACCCGCCGATCGAGCCGCTGCTGCCGCCGGACGGGGCGCCCAACGTGCTGATCGTGCTGCTCGACGACGTCGGCTTCGGTGCCTCGTCGGCCTTCGGTGGGCCGTGCCGCACCCCGACGGCGGACCGCCTGGCCGCCGGCGGTCTGCGGTACAACCGCTTCCACACCACCGCGCTCTGCGCCCCGACCCGGCAGGCCCTGCTGACCGGCCGCAACCACCACTCGGTCGGCATGGGCTCGATCACGGAGACGGCCACATCGGCGCCGGGCAACAGCTCCCTGCGGCCGAACACCAAGGCGCCCCTGCCGATGACCCTCAAGCTCAACGGCTACTCGACGGCGCAGTTCGGGAAGTGCCACGAGGTGCCGGTCTGGCAGACCTCGCCGCTCGGCCCCTTCGACGCCTGGCCGTCGGGCGGCGGCGGCTTCGAGACCTTCTACGGGTTCATCGGGGGCGAGAACAACCAGTGGGAGCCCGCCCTCTACGACGGGACGACCGCCGTGGAGCCGCCGGCGACGGCGGAGGAGGGCTACCACCTCACCGAGGACCTCGCCGACCGGGCGGTGGGCTGGATCCGCCAGCAGAAGGCGCTCATGCCCGACCGGCCGTTCTTCGTCTACTTCGCGCCCGGGGCGACCCACGCGCCGCACCACGTGCCCAAGGAGTGGGCGGACCGTTACGCGGGCGAGTTCGACGACGGCTGGGACGTCCAGCGCGAGCTCACGTTCGCGCGCCAGAAGGAGATGGGGGTCATCCCCGCCGACGCCGAGCTCACGGCGCGGCACGACGAGATCCCTGCGTGGGACGACATGCCCGACGAGCTCAAGCCGGTGCTCGCCCGCGAGATGGAGGTCTACGCGGGCTTCCTCGAGCACGCCGACCACCATGTCGGGCGGGTGATCGACGCCATCGAGGACCTCGGGATCCTCGACGACACGATCATCTACTACATCGTCGGGGACAACGGGGCGTCGGCCGAGGGCACCATCAACGGTGCCTTCAACGAGATGGCCAACTTCAACGGCATGGCGGCCCTCGAGACCCCCGACTTCATGCGCAGCAGGATCGACGACTTCGGCTCGCCCGATTCGTACAACCACTACGCGGTCGGCTGGGCCTGGGCGATGGACACGCCCTTCCAGTGGACCAAGCAGGTCGCCTCCCACTGGGGGGGGACGCGCAACGGCACGATCGTGCACTGGCCGAACGGCATCGAGGAGCGCGGCGGGCTGCGGAGCCAGTTCGCCCACGTCATCGACGTCGCCCCGACGATCCTCGAGGCGGCCGGGCTGCCCCAGCCCACGACGGTGAACGGCGTGCAGCAGGCGCCGATCGAGGGCACGAGCATGCTCTACTCCTTCAACGGCGCCGAGGAGCCCGAGCGCCACGACCTCCAGTACTTCGAGATGTTCGGCAATCGCGGCATCTACCACCGGGGCTGGAGCGCGGTGACCAAGCACCGGACCCCATGGCTCCTGGTCGGCGGCACGGTGCCCGCCTTCGACGCCGACGTCTGGGAGCTCTACGACGGCGCGGCCGACTACAGCCAGGCCCGCGACCTGTCGGCCGAGATGCCGGAGAAGCTCGCCCACCTCCAGCGCCTCTGGCTGATCGAGGCGACCAAGTACAACGTGCTGCCGATCGACGACCGGGGCGCCGAGCGGCTCGACCCCGCGGCGGCCGGCCGGCCCACCCTGATCCGGGGCGACAGCCAGCTGTTCTTCCCCGGCATGGGGCGCCTGTCGGAGAGCAGCGTGGTCAGCATCAAGAACCGCTCGTTCTCGGTGACCGCGGAGGTGGAGGTGCCCGCCGGCGGCGCGAACGGCGTCATCATCGCCCAGGGCGGCCGCTTCGGGGGCTGGGCCCTCTACGCCAAGGACGGCCGCGCGCGGTTCGTCTACAACGTGCTCGGCATCCAGGAGTTCCGGACCGTCGCCGACGTCGCGATCCCGCAGGGGACGCACCAGGTGCGGATGGAGTTTGCCTACGACGGGGGCGGGCCCGCCAAGGGGGGCGACGTGACCCTCTACCACGACGGCGAGGCCGTCGGCTCCGGCCGCGTCGAGCGCACGCAGCCCATGGTCTTCTCGGCCGACGAGACCACCGACATCGGCTACGAGTCGGGCACCACGGTGACGCCCGACTACTCGGCCGGATCCAGCCGGTTCACCGGCCGGATCAACTGGGTCCAGCTCGACGTCGGCAGCGACGACCACGACCACTACATCGACCCGGAGGAGCGCCTGCGGGTGGCGATGGCGCGGCAGTGAGCGCGCGCCGGACGGGGGCGCTCAGCGCCCCCGTCGGTTGGCCCGGTTCTTGACCACGATCAGCACGACGATCAGGACGACGATCGCGACGACCATCGCGAGCGGGACGATGTCGCGCGGGTGGGTCACCCCTCGTCGGAGGTGGTCGGGCCCTCGGCGAGGAACGCGAGCAGGTCCTCCACGGTGAAGCGGCCGGCCTGCATGGAGGCCACGAGCCCGTAGACCGTCGCGGTGTGGGGGCGCTCCAGCACGTAGGCGCGCATCGCCTCGTTGGCGTCGGCCTCGATCGTCGCCGCCTTGCCGAGGCCCGTCTCGGTCGCCTCGACCCCGCCGCCGGCGACCGCGGCCATGCGCAGGTCGACGAGGCGCGAGCAGAGGCCGGCGACCTCCTCGGGGTCGGCCGACAGCCGCTCGGCCACCGCGGTCACGGCGTTCGGCCCGGGGTGCGCGACCAGCTCGCGCAGCACCAGGTAGGAGCCGGCGGACAGGCCCGTCCGGCCCACCACCTCGTCCAGCACCCCGGCCAGCTCGGCGAGGAGCTGGAGGTCGTCCTCGTCCCGGAGCACGGCCCGGCCCTACGGGCCGTAGCGGTGCGGCGGGGCGGGGCGAAGCGCGGTGCGGGTGGCGCCGGCCCAGGTGCGCCCGCCGATGCCGCGGTCGTCGAGGGTGCGCAGGGCGGAGCGGACCACCCCGGTGCGCGCGCCGTGCCCGTGCGTGTTGGCGACCGTGATCTCGAAGTCGTGGTCGGCGGGCCCCTTCTGGGGGCGTGCGTTGGCGCGGGCAAGGGCGACGCGGGCGTCGGCCAGCCGGCGCGCGTCGTCCAGCGTGACGTAGACCTCGAAGAACGACCAGTCCGACGGCTGCTCGGCGAGGAGGCCGTCGAAGGCCTCGGCGTGGCTCATGCGACTCCCTCCACCCGGCGGGCGGCGAGGCGCTCGACCACCCGGCCGCCGGCGATGTCGTGTGTGACCAGATCGGGGACGTCCTGCGGCGTGACGCCCGCGTACCAGGCGCCGCTCGGGTAGCAGCAGACCACCGGGCCCGTGCCGCAGAGGGGCGCGACGCAGCCGGACTGGGTCTGCACCACCTCCTGCTCGGAGAGGCCCTGCCGGTGCGTCTCGAGGGCGACGGCGGTGTAGACCTCCTGCGCGCCGCGGGTGAGGCAGTCCGGCCCCCGGCACACCAGGACGTGGCTCAGGGTCACCCGGTCACCCCGGCCGCGGCGAGCGCGGCCTCGACGTCGGCCGCCGCGCGGGCGAAGGCCGCGTCGTCGAGGGCGGGCGTGCGGGCCCCCGGCGGGCCGATCTCCGCGGGCAGGTCGACCCAGCTCACGCAGCCCCCGTGCGCCTCGGCGTCGAGCACGGGCGGGGTCGCGACGGCCGACACGCGGAGCACGGCGGCCCAGAGGGGGTGCTTGCGCCGCCAGCGCAGCCGCTCCTCGGCGTAGTCGGGGGTGAGGACGTGGAGGTGGTCGATCGCCGCCAGCGCGTCCGGGTCGGCGATCGGGTGCGAGGCCACCAGCTCGGCGTGCACCGCCAGCGGGAGCCGCGCCGGGTCCTCGCGCACCGCGAGCGGGTCGCCGAAGCGCTCGCGGGCGGCCGCCTTGACCAGCTCGGGGCGCTGGTGGGCGTAGGTGGGGAAGAGGTAGAAGGACGGATGGGGCAGCTCGAACCGCTTCTCGCCGATGCCGCCCTTGCGCACGATCAGCACCTGGTCGCCCGCGGCCAGGGCCGCGACGGTCACCGCCCACTCCTTCAGCGCGTGCTCAGCCACGTCGGCCAGCCTAGCGCGGGACGGGTGTCCGATCATGGTGACGGGAGCCCCTGGTAACCTGGGACGCAGATGATCGACGACATCCTCCAGCGCGCGGCCTCCGGCGAGCGCATCACGCCGGACGAGGCCGTGGCCCTCTACCACGAGGCGCCGCTCGAGGACCTCGGCGCCGCGGCCGACGCCGTGGTCCGCGCCCGCTACGGCGACGAGATCACCTACAACGTCAACGCGCACCTCAACCCGACGAACATCTGCGTCGTCGGGTGCGGCTTCTGCGCGTTCGCCGTGTGGACCGAGAAGGACGAGCGCGCCTACGCCTACAGCGTCGACCAGCTGGTCGACCGGGCCGTGCAGCTCTCCGAGCTCGGCATCACCGAGCTCCACATCGTCGGCGGCATGACCAAGGAGTACGACCTCCCGTACTACGAGGAGCTGTTCTCCGAGCTCAAGGCGACGTTGCCGCACGTGTCGCTGACCGCGCTCACGGCCGTCGAGGTCGACTTCATCGCCCGTGTCTCCAAGGTCTCGCACGCCGAGGCGCTGCAGCGCCTGCGCGCGGCCGGTCACGACACGATGCCGGGCGGCGGCGCCGAGGTCTTCAGCAAGCGGGTCCGCAAGATCATCGCCGACCGCAAGGTCCCGGCGGAGGTCTGGCTGGCGGTCCACCGCGAGGCGCACGCCCAGGGGCTGCGCACCAACGCCACGCTCCTGTTCGGGCACTTCGAGACGCCCGAGGAGCAGGTCGACCACATGCGCCAGCTCCGGGAGCTGCAGGACGACACGGCGGGCTTCCAGGCCTTCATCCCGCTGCCCTTCCTGCCCGGCAACACCGACTTCGCCTACCTGCCCGGGCCCTCGCGCGAGGAGAAGCTGCGCACCATCGCCACGGCGCGCCTGTTCCTCGACAACTTCGCCCACGTCAAGGGCCACTGGGTGATGCTCGGCGAGGAGATCACCTCGGAGGCGCTCGGCTACGGCCTGGACGACCTCTCGGGGACGCTCACCGAGGAGCGGATCGCCCACGCCACGACGGTCCAGACGCCCCTCGGCCTGTCGGAGGAGCGCATGCGGACGCTGATCGCGGCCGGCGGCAAGCGCCCGGCCGAGCGCGGGACGCTGTACGACCGCGTCCAGCGCGACGGGGTGGCGGCCTAGCCCGACGAGATGTTCGTCGGTCGTCGCGCACGCGAGGACCGTCACCTGCGGGAGCGGGGCCGCCCGGCCTGGGCCACGGTGACCGGTGTCACCCCCGCCGGTGAGGGCACCTGGCGCCTCGATCTGCGGGTGGAGCCCGGCGACGGCGCCGCCTTCGACGCGCACGCCGTGGTCGAGCACGGCGGGCCCGGAGGCCCGCCGGTGGGCGGCCTGGTGGAGGTGGTCCACGGCGGCCGCCCCGGGCGCGTGCTCGCCATCGGGACCCCCTCGCGCCCGCCGGACCCCCCGGCCCCGGCGCCGCCCCCCGGCCCGGCGCCCGACCTCGCGGCCGTCGCGCGCGCGCTGGTGCGCGCGGCCGCCGACGGATCGCTGCGCCAGGGGACGCCCATCGTCCTCCGCCAGGAGGAGCCGGGGGAGCCTCTCAGCTGATCGGCCGGCGCCGCATGCCCGCGGCGCACAGCAGCGCCAGCAGGACGCACCACAGGAGCGTCCACACCACGGTGCCCCAGCCGGCGGCCGGCACGATCACCGTGTTGTCGTTGATCTCCACCCGCGGGGCGGCGGGCCCGGCGACCTCGCGCAGCTGCATCTCGGCGATCATCGGCGAGGTAACGGCCCGCGGGCCGAACGTGTAGAGCGCCGTGACGAGCGTGTCGGCGGTCCCGATCAGGCCCTGGTCGGCGGCCGCCTTCAGGTTCACCGCCGCCTGGGCGACCACGTAGACGGACGCGCCGAAGAGGCCGGCGGCGACCGGGGCCACGACGGCGCTCGCGGCCGCGCAGGCGATCAGGGCGAGCGCCAGGCCCTCGGCGACCGCGAGGGCGTGCACCGCGAGGGGGCCGTCCAGGCCCATCCCGAGCGCCAGCGACCCGGCCTGCATTACGACGGTCCATGCCGCGACGATCGCCAGCAGGATCGCCAGGCGGGCGCCGATCGCGCCGGTGACCAGGTCCGGCCGGCTCGCGCCGTTGCCGATCAGGGCGCCGAGGTGGCCGCCGTGGGCGTCGCGGTTGAGCGCCGCGCTGCCGAGCACCAGGGCCAGGGTCAGGCCGCCGAGGAGCAGCAGGGAGGCGGCCCCGCGCCGGAGGGCGTCCTCGCGTGCGAGGCCCTCGTGGGTGGCCGCCACGGCGATCGCCGCGACTGCGAGCGCGACCCCCGCCGCGCCGCCCACCTGGACCCAGCGCCGGCGCCACACCCGGCGGACCTCGAAGGGGATCAGCGCGAGGCCCCTCACCGCGCCACCCCGTCCACCAGGGCCATGCGGCGGCCGAGGGCGGGGGCGAGGCCCGCGGGGCGCTCGCTCGCCACCAGCACGGCCGCTCCGCGTGCGCGGGCGGCCGCGACGGCCGCGAGGGTGTCGGCGAGCACCCAGGGATCGTCGAGGACCACGAGGTCCGGGTCGCCGGCGATGGCGAGCGCCAGCGACAGGCGCCGCCAGCCCTCGGCGTCGAGGCGGGCGGTCGGCCAGGCGGCCACGTACTCCAGCCCGGCGCGCGCCAGGGCGTCGGCGCGGGCCCCCGCGGGGGCCGCCCGCCGGAGCGCCAGCACCTGGTCGATCGCCTCGCCGACGCGCAGCCCGGAGGCGAAGCCCTCGCCCTGCGGCCCGTAGCCCGTGCGGCCGCGCACCGAGGGGTCGCCCGCCGGGGCGCCGTGCAGGCGCAGGCCGCCCCGGTGCTCGACGTGGCCGAGCATCCCGCGCAGCAGGCTCGTCTTGCCCGCCCCGGGCGGTCCGGTCACCAGCAGTCCCTCCCCGGGCCCGAGGGTGAACGAGACGCCGCGCACCGCCGGCTCCGGGCCGCCGTGGTAGCGCACCTCCATGTCCTCGGCCGTCACCACGGCCTCCGGCGCGCTCACCAGTGCACCGCCCCGGAGGTGCGGTATGGGTTTCCCGAGCGAATCGCCCGCGAGGCGAGAACGCAGATCCTCGGCGATAGCGGTGTCCTATCGCCGAGGTCGAGGACGCTGCCTCGCGATGGGATGCAGCCGGGAAACCCCGCGGGACTTCCGGGGCGGTGCACTAGGAGCGGATCACCTCGAGCACCTCGTCGCGGCGGCGCTCCATGTCCTGCTCGGACACCAGCGACTCGAGGTTGAGGCGCAGGAGCGGCTCGGTGTTGGACGAGCGGACGTTGAAGTGCCAGTCGTCGTAGTCGACCGACAGCCCGTCGATCTCGGTCTGGACGCCGTCGGCGTAGCGCTCGCGGATGCGCTGGATGGCCGCGGGTGCGTCCTCGACCGTCGAGTTGATCTCGCCCGAGATGTGGTACCGCTCGCGGAACTCGGCGACCATCTCGGACAGGCGGCGCCCGGTGGTGGCCACCATCTCCATCACCAGCAGCGCGGGCACCAGGCCCGTGTCGGCGAACGAGAAGTCGCGGAAGTAGTAGTGGCCGCTGACCTCGCCGGCGAAGATCGCGTCGACCTCGCGCATGCGGCGCTTGATGAACGCGTGGCCCACCCGGTGCATGTCCGGGGTGCCGCCGGCCTCGGTGATCGCGTCGCGCACGGCCCACGAGGCGCGCAGGTCGTAGACGACCGTGGCGGGGCCGCTGCGCGCGAGCAGGTGGCGCGCGAGCAGGGCGGTCAGGAAGTCCCCGGCGACGAACTCGCCGGTGTCGTCGATGAAGAAGCACCGGTCGGCGTCGCCGTCGAACGCGATCCCGAGGTCGGCGCCGTGCTCGCGGACCTTGGACATGATGAACTCGCGGTTCTCGGGCAGCAGCGGGTTCGGCTCGTGGTTCGGGAAGCGGCCGTCCAGCTCGAGGAAGTAGGGGACCGCCTCGATCCGCAGCCGCTCCAGCACCGGCGGCAGGTAGAGGCCGGACATCCCGTTGGCCGAGTCGGTCACGACGCGCAGGCCGCGGATCGCCGCCGGGTCGACGAAGCCCATGCAGGCGTCCACGAAGCGTGGCAGCAGGGTGTCGTCGGCCGAGCGGGACCCCGGCGCGCCGGCGCGCGGCGGCCCCTCCATCGCCAGCCGGCCCACCTCGGCGATGCCCGCGTCGCCGCCCAGCGGCAGCGCGCCGGCGGTCACCATCTTGACGCCGGTGTACTGGGGCGGGTTGTGGCTCGCGGTGATGCAGGCGCCGGCGTCGTACCCGCCGTCGGCGACGGCGAAGTAGAGCATCTCGGTGGCGCAGAGGCCGAGCTCGATCACGTCGGCGCCGGCCGAGGCCACGCCGTCGGCGAAGCGCGCGGCGACCGAGGGGGACGACAGGCGCGTATCGTGGCCGACGGCCACCGTGCGCGCGCCCGTGACGGCGACGAACGCCGCCCCGATGCGCTCGGCGCCGTCCTCGTCGAGCTCCTGCGGGTAGAGGCCGCGGACGTCGTACGCCTTGAAGACCGCCGGGTCGATCGTCATCGGCGGAACCCCGGCGCGAGCAGGGCGTAGGTCTCGTCGAGGTGCTGCGGCATCACGCGAACGTCTCCCATCACCGGCATGAAGTTGGTGTCGCCGATCCAGCGGGGCACGAGGTGCATGTGGACGTGGTCCGCGATGCCCGCGCCGGCGGCACGGCCCTGGTTCACGCCGATGTTGAAGCCCTGCGGGCGCATGCTCTCCTCGACGACCGCCTGGGCGCGCTGGATCAGGACCATCATCTCGGTCAGCGTGTCCTCGTCGAGCTGGGCGATCGAGTCCACGTGCGCGTACGGCACCACCATCAGATGCCCGTTGTTGTACGGGTAGAGGTTCATGATGACGAACGCGCGGGCGCCACGGTACAGGATGTAGGTGCGCTCGTCGTCCTGCCGCACGGGCAGGTCGCAGAAGACGCAGGCGTCGCCCTCGTAGCCGTGCTCCTTCTCCGCCGAGACGTAGGTCATGCGCCACGGCGACCACATGATGTCGGGCCCCCGGGGCGGGGGCGGGCCGCCTACAGCCACCGCTTGTGGCGGAAGTAGGCGATCATCCCGACGAGCAGGGCCAGCATGAAGCCGATCACGACCCAGAAGCTGAGGGAGCCGCCGGCCTCGGGGTCGCCGCCGCCGGGCAGCCCGACGTTCATGCCGAAGATGCTCGCGACGAGGGTGAGCGGGAGCACGACGACGCTGATCGCCGTCAGCACGAGCAGGATGTCGTTGACGCGGTGGGTCAGCACCGACTCGTTGGTGGCCTCCAGCGCGTCGGCCACCTCCTTGTAGTTCTCCAGCAGGTCCCAGATCCGCTCGCTCTTGTCGACGATGTCGTCGAAGTAGATCTCCAGGTCCTGCGGGGCGTAGCGCTGGTTGCTGCGCTCCAGGAGGCGCAGGGTGGGCCGCTGCGGCTTCACGATCTTGCGGTAGTTGATGATCTCCTGCTTGATGTTGGAGATGTCGCGCACGATCTCGCGGCTGCGGCCCTCGAAGATCGCGTCCTCGACGGCGTCCAGCTTGAAGCCGATCTTGTCCAGGATCGGGAAGCAGTAGTCGTACATCGTGTCGACGATCTCGTAGAGCAGGTACCCCGAGCCCTTGCTCATGTGGCGCGCCCGCTCGGCGTCGTTGCGCTCGCAGCGCGACCACAGGGCGCTCAGCGGCTTCAGCTGCTCGTTGGGCAGCGTGATGACGAGGTCCTCGGCGACGAAGATGTTCAGCTCGGCCGCCTGGAGACGCCCCGTGCGCTTGTCGAAGCGCGGGAAGTGCAGGACGATGAACAGGTAGTCGGCGTACTCGTCGATCTTCGCGCGCTGCCGCCGCCGCGACAGGACGTCCTCGAGGTCCAGCGGGTGGAACTCGTGGTGCTCGGCCAGCCAGGCGGTCTCGACCTCGGTCGGCGCCTCGATGTTGAGCCAGGTGAGGCCGTGCGCCTCGAGGCGCTGGACGTCGGGCCGGACCCGGTCAGCGTCGCCGGCGCCCCCGCCCGTCCCGCGACCCTGGCGGTCCCGGCGGATCTTCGGGAGGTTCGCCATCGTCCGCCCCCGGGGCGGTGGTCTCGGTGGGCGAGATCGACGGCACGGACGGATTCTGGCACACCGGGGCCGACCCGCCGCGCGCGGTGCGCCGTCCGGCGGTCCGGGGGCGTCGGCTCCGCCACCCCCGCGGACACTTGGCCACCACCACCGCGGACACTTGGCCGCCACCGCCGCGGACACTTGGCCGCCACCGCCGCGGACACTTGGCCGTCGGACCCGGCCCCCGTGTGCGGCGAGGGCCGTTCACGCTGCGGCCCAGCGAGCGACTCGATCTGGCGAGCTGCGCCCGGGGCGCCCCGAGGGAGCACGAACGGTCATGCGGCGGGGCCCGCCGTGATCCAGAATCGCCTCATGCCCGAGATGCCCCGCGACCGCCTCCGCGAGCTGCTCGACGCCGTGCTCGCCGGTGACCCGATCCGCCGCGACGACATGGCCCGGCGCGCCCACAGCTCGCCCCACCACTTCAGCCGCCAGCTCCGCCGTGGCGCGGGGGAGTCCCCCGTCGCGCTGCGTCGCCGCGTCCAGCTCGAGCGCGCCGCCTGGCGCCTGCGGGGCGGCGCCGCGGTCACCGAGGTGGCGCTCGGGGAGGGCTACGAGTCGGTCGAGGGTTTCTCGCGAGCCTTCGGCGTGCCCCCGAGCGCGGCCGGTGCGGCCGAGGCCCGATGGCTGCCCGCGCCGAACGGCATCCACTTCCATCCCCCGACCTCCCTCTGGCTGGAGTCCGGGGGCCCGGCCCGCGCGGGCGCCGATCCCTGTGACCTCCTGCTGGTGCACGATCTCGATGACACCCGGGCCCTGATCGGGGTTGCGGCCACGCTGCCGCCCGGCGACATCGAGCGGCCGCTCGCGCCGGGGGTCGTGGTCCTCGGATGGGACGGCCCCGAGGAGTCGATCGCGGCCGTCCTCGACCACCTCGTGCGCTCGAAGGAGGTGTGGCTCGCGGCGATCGCCGGCGACGACGCACCGGCCCCCGGGCCCCGCGACGCCGCCGCGCTCCTCCGCCGGCACGATGCCGTGGCGCCCCGCTGGCTCGGGGCGGTGCGGCGCATCATCGACGAGGGTCGCTGCGACGACGTCCTCATCGACGCGCTCTGCGACCCGCCGGAGAGCTTCGTCCTGGGCACGGTGATCGCCCACGTCATCACCTACTCCGCCCACCGCCGGATGGCCGCCCGCGCGATGCTCCGCGCCGCGGGCACGGACGCCGGCGACGGCGATCCCATCATGTGGTCCCGCGACCGGGGAGGGCTCGCGTGAGCCTCACGCAGTACTACACCGCCAGCAGCCTCGACGGCTTCATCGCGGCGCCCGGCCATTCGCTCGAGTGGCTGCTGCACCGGGAGACCGACCCCGACGGCCCGATGGCCTACGGCCCGTTCATCCGCCAGGTCGGCGCGATGGCGATGGGGGCCAACACGTACGAGTGGATCCTGCGCCATGAGTTCGGCGACACCGACCCCTCGACCTGGACCTGGCCGTACGAGATCCCCTGCTGGGTCTTCACCCACCGTGACCTGCCGGTCATCGGCGGCTCCGGCGTGACCCTGACCCGCGACGACGTGGCGGAGGTCCACGCCGCGATGTCCGCCGCGGCGGCCGGGCGCAACCTGTGGCTCGTGGGGGGCGGCGAGCTGGTCGGCCTCTTCGCCGACCGGGGGCTGCTGGACGAGCTGATCGTCTCGATCGCGCCGGTCACCCTCGGCGCCGGCGCCCCGCTGCTGCCGCGCCACCTGGAGCTGCGACGCGAGGAGTCGGCCATGAACGGCGAGCTCATCTGCGCCCGCCTGTCCGT